>ENA-OROD01001236-OROD01001236.1-human-gut-metagenome-genome-assembly--contig:-NODE-1236-length-21355-cov-2.905681_pt1 | contig 21355 bp, 16 predicted proteins | sample MGYA00242123_ERZ509038 | MGnify/ENA primary metagenome ERZ509038 (study PRJEB26280, sample SAMEA2338719) | human gut metagenome | biome: human gut; feature: human-associated habitat; material: faeces... | reverse complement strand
TGAAGGTCATCAAATCCCTTGCGGAGATGAATATGACCATGGTGATCGTTACCCACGAGATGAATTTTGCCCGGGAGATTTCCAACCGCGTCATCTTTATGGACCAGGGCGTGATCGCCGTGGAAGGAACGCCGGACGAAGTCTTCGATTCCGAAAATGCCAGAATGCAGGGCTTTTTGGGAAAATTTCGTGAGAAGTAACGACGTTGCACTTGCCTAAAAAAACAACATGCGTTATACTAGAGCGTGGTTGAAACGTATTTCAAACACGCTCTTTATACGCCCCGTTCTGTTTTTGGGGATGAAAAAGAGCGGGGATAAAAGAGAAACCGAATACACATTTTGACAAGAAAAGGAGAATCGTGTCTATGAGCGGAACTGACAGATATGTAAGCCCTCTTTCCGAACGTTATGCAAGCAAGGAGATGCAGTACATCTTCTCCCCGGATATGAAATTCCGTACCTGGAGAAAGTTATGGATTGCGCTGGCTGAGACAGAAAAAGAACTGGGACTTTCTATTACAGATGAGCAGATCGAAGAACTGAAAGCAAATGCCGAGAACATCAACTACGATGTGGCAAAAGAAAGAGAGAAAGTCTGCCGTCATGACGTAATGTCCCATGTGTATGCCTACGGCGTACAGTGTCCGAAAGCAAAAGGAATTATCCATCTGGGAGCAACCAGCTGCTACGTAGGCGACAATACCGATATCATTGTCATGAACGAAGCCTTAAAGCTGGTGAAGAAAAAACTGGTGAACGTTATCGCTGAGCTGGCAAAATTTGCGGATACCTACAAAGACCAGCCGACCCTTGCCTTCACCCACTTCCAGCCGGCACAGCCGACCACCGTCGGAAAACGTGCAACCCTGTGGATGCAGGAGTTCTTAATGGACCTTGAAGATCTCGAGTACGTACAGAGCACCTTAAAGCTGCTCGGCTCCAAAGGAACAACAGGCACACAGGCAAGCTTTTTAGAGCTGTTCGACGGAGATCAGGAGACCATCGATAAGATCGATCCGATGATCGCTGAGAAAATGGGCTTCAAGAACTGCTATCCTGTTTCCGGACAGACGTATTCCAGAAAAGTCGATACGAGAGTATTAAACGTTCTGGCAGGCATTGCGGCAAGCGCAACAAAATTCTCCAACGACATCCGTCTTCTGCAGCACTTAAAAGAAGTTGAGGAGCCGTTCGAGAAAGGACAGATCGGATCTTCCGCCATGGCATACAAGAGAAATCCGATGAGAAGCGAGCGTATCGCATCCCTGTCCCGTTATGTGATCACCGATGCATTAAATCCGGCCATCACCTCTTCTGTACAGTGGTTTGAGAGAACCCTCGATGACTCTGCAAACAAGAGACTTTCCATTCCGGAAGGCTTCCTTGCCATCGACGGTATCTTGGATCTGTGCATGAACGTCGTAGACGGACTTGTGGTTTATCCAAAGGTTATCTTAAAACACATGATGGCAGAGCTTCCGTTTATGGCAACTGAGAATATCATGATGGATGCGGTAAAAGCAGGCGGCGACCGTCAGGAGCTGCATGAGAGAATCCGCGAGCTGTCCATGATCGCCGGAAAACATGTCAAAGAGGAAGGACGCGATAATGATCTTCTCGATCTGATCGCAGCGGATGAGATGTTCCATCTGACCAAAGAAGAGCTGGAAAAGACGATGGATCCGTCCAAATACACAGGCCGCGCATCCGTACAGGTTGACGCATTCCTGAAGAACGTAGTCAATCCGGTGCTTGAGGCAAACAAAGAGGCACTTGGCATGACTGCGGAAATCAACGTCTGATGCGTTTGATAAACAGAAATAATAAAAAAACAGATTTTATAAGTAATGATAAGTTTCGCTTATGAGAAAAACATGGTATACTAAAGATAAACGGCCGGAACAAAAAGGCCGCAAGTATACGTTGAATTAGGAGGATGTCATATGATTAAGGCAGTAGTAGGAGCAAACTGGGGAGACGAGGGAAAAGGTAAAATTACCGATATGCTCGCAAAAGAGGCAGACATTGTTGTCCGTTTCCAGGGTGGTGCAAATGCAGGCCATACCATTGTAAACAACTATGGAAAGTTTGCACTTCATACCCTTCCATCCGGCGTATTTTACAGCCACACAACCAGCGTAATCGGAAACGGTGTTGCACTCAACATTCCGGTTCTGATCAATGAGTTAAACGAGATTATTTCGAAAGGGGTACCGGCACCGAAGATCAAAATCTCCGACCGCGCGCAGATGGTAATGCCGTACCATATCCTGTTCGATCAGTACGAGGAAGAACGTCTGGGAGGAAAATCCTTTGGTTCCACCAAATCCGGTATCGCTCCATTCTACTCAGATAAATATGCAAAAATCGGTTTCCAGGTAAACGAGCTGTTCGACGATGAGCACCTGAAAGAGAAACTGAAATCCGTATGCGAGACCAAGAACATTCTGCTCGAGCATCTGTATCACAAACCGCAGTTAAATCCGGATGAGATCTATGCAGAGCTGATGGAATACAAAAAAATGGTTGAGCCATACGTATGCGATACTTCCGCATTCCTGTGGAACGCGATTCAGGAAGGCAAGGAGATCCTGCTTGAGGGTCAGCTTGGTTCCTTAAAAGACCCGGATCACGGAATTTACCCGATGGTAACTTCTTCTTCCACACTGGCCGGCTACGGCGCAGTGGGAGCAGGTGTTCCGCCATATGAAATCAAGAAAATTGTAACGGTGTGCAAGGCTTACTCCAGCGCAGTAGGAGCAGGTGCATTTGTTTCCGAGATTTTTGGAGATGAGGCAGATGAGCTCAGAAGACGCGGCGGAGACGGCGGAGAGTTCGGTGCAACGACAGGACGTCCGAGACGTATGGGATGGCTCGACTGTGTTGCTTCCCGCTACGGCTGCAGAATGCAGGGTACGACCGATGTAGCATTTACTGTACTTGACGTTCTCGGATATCTGGACGAGATTCCGGTTTGCGTAGCATACGAAGTAGACGGAAAAGAAATCCACGATTTCCCGAACACCAGCATTCTTGAGAAAGCAAAACCGGTTCTGAAAACCCTTCCGGGATGGAAATGCGATATCCGCGGCATCAAGAAATACGAGGATCTGCCGGAGAACTGCAGAAACTACATCGAGTTTGTAGAGAAAGAAATCGGATTCCCGATCACCATGATCTCCAACGGACCGGGAAGAGACGATATCATTTACCGCAATAAATAATTTAGGCGGTTTTTAGAGGATTTTTATGAAAAAAGCAGGACAGCTTCTCGCAGTTCTGACAGCGGCTTCCGTGCTGCTGTCGGGCTGTGAGAAGTTAAAAGATGTGACAACGACATCTGTCTATGTGAGCAAAAATGGTGTTGTGACAGAAGCTATTGTGGAAGATTACAGCAAAGACGATGATTACACGGAAGACGAACTGAAGGTCTTTGTGGAGGATGACATCAAAAAATTCACAGAGGAGCGCGGCGATGCGGATTCCGTGAAGCTGGAAAAATGCCAGATCAAAGAGGACAAGGTGGAGATTCGGATGGAATACGGAGATTACCAGTCCTACGCGGATTATCACGGAGCAGAATTTTTCGCAGGCACGCTGGATGAGGCAGAAGAAGCGGGATATGATTTTTCCGCTTCCTTTGTCGATTCTAAAGGCAATGAGGTTTCAGTCGAAGATGCGGTCAAAGGCGTTAAGCATGTACGCGTGATTGTCTGCGAGGAGCCGCTGGAAATCGTAACGGAAGATCCGGTGCTCTGCGTTTCCGGTACAGCCGTGATCAAAGGAAAAAACACGGTGGATACGGCCGGCGAGTGGACCACAAAGTCCACAGAGAGTGCTTCTGCGTCATCATCAGAGCAGACTAAGACAGAAGAAACAGAGCAGGAATATGAGCAGGACGTTCTTCTTGCCAGTCCTGTTATTGTTGTTTATGGTAAGTAAACAAATAAAATAGAGGAGTAACTAACTATGGAAAAGACAATGGACAAAATTGTGGCAGTAGCAAAATCCAGAGGTTTTGTATATCCGGGTTCCGAAATCTACGGCGGCCTGGCAAATACCTGGGATTACGGCCCGCTCGGTGTTGAGCTGAAAAACAACGTGAAAAAAGCATGGTGGCAGAAATTCGTCATGGAGAGCCCGCACAACGTAGGTGTTGACTGCGCGATCCTGATGAACCCGCAGACATGGGTAGCTTCCGGTCATCTCGGCGGATTTTCCGATCCTCTGATGGACTGTAAAGAGTGCCACGAGCGTTTCCGTGCAGACAAGCTGATCGAAGACTTCTGTGAGGAAAAAGGCATTGAAATCGAAGGCGGCAGCGTAGACGCATGGTCCCAGGAAGAGATGAAGAACTTCATCGAGGAGCATCAGATTCCGTGTCCGTCCTGCGGAAAACATAACTTTACCGATATCCGTCAGTTCAACCTGATGTTCAAAACCTTCCAGGGTGTTACAGAGGATGCGAAGAACACCGTATATCTTCGTCCGGAGACTGCACAGGGTATCTTCGTAAACTTCAAAAACGTACAGCGTACTTCCAGAAAGAAAATTCCGTTCGGAATCGGCCAGATCGGTAAATCTTTCCGTAACGAGATTACACCGGGTAACTTCACCTTCCGTACCCGTGAGTTCGAGCAGATGGAGCTGGAGTTCTTCTGCGAGCCTGGCACCGACCTTGACTGGTTCCAGTACTGGAGAGGCTTCTGCATCAACTGGCTGAAGAGCCTCGGCATGAAAGACGAAGAGATGCGTGCAAGAGACCATTCTCCGGAAGCGCTGTGCTTCTACAGCAAGGGAACAACCGATATCGAGTTCCTGTTCCCGTTCGGATGGGGCGAGCTGTGGGGAATCGCAGACCGTACCGATTACGACCTGACCCAGCATCAGAATGTATCCGGACAGGATATGACCTATTTCGATCCAGAGAAGAACGAGAAATACATCCCGTATGTTATCGAGCCGTCTCTTGGTGCTGACCGTGTCGTTCTGGCATTCCTGTGCAGCGCTTATGACGAGGAAGTTCTCGACGCAGAGAAGAATGATGTTCGTACCGTGATGCATTTCCATCCGGCACTGGCACCGGTAAAAATCGGTGTGCTTCCGCTTTCCAAGAAGCTGAACGAGGGCGCTGAGAAAGTCTTTGCAGAGCTGTCCAAGAAATACAACTGCGAGTTTGATGACCGTGGAAATATCGGAAAACGGTATCGCCGTCAGGATGAGATCGGTACTCCGTACTGCATCACCTACGACTTCGATTCCGAGACCGATGGTGCTGTTACCGTCCGTGACCGTGACACCATGGAGCAGGAGAGAATTAAAATTGAGGATCTCGATGCTTACTTTGCAGATAAATTTACTTTCTAATCTGGCTTTTTAGTCCGGAAAAAGAGTAGAAAAAAAGGATTCCCACTCGCGGGAATCCTTTTTTTGTATACTTTGTATTACTCGATAATCGTACCTGTTTTTCCCTGGAATCCGGCGAGTGCGGAATCAATGGAAGTGATGACTGCGGTACGGCCGATGCCTTTCTCGAGGAAAGAAACAGCTGCTTCCATCTTCGGCAGCATGGAGTTTTCTCCAAACTGGCCTTCTGCGATGTATTTCTTCGCGTCAGCAACGGTGATGTGCTCCAGCGGTTTTTCGTCCGGGGTACCGTAGTTGATGGAAACGTTTTCCACGCTGGTCAGGATCATCAGCATGTCTGCGTTCAGCATTTCTGCCATCAGGCCGCTGGTGAGGTCTTTTTCGATGACTGCGGATGCACCCTTTAACTCTTCATTCTGCGGGAGAACCGGGATTCCGCCGCCGCCTGCTGCGATGACAACCTGTCCGGCATCGAGAAGAAGACGGATGGAGTCGATCTCTACGATATCCTGCGGCTTCGGAGCAGCAACGATTCGGCGGTAGCCGTCCTCGGTTTTCGTTACGTAGTTTCCTTTTTCTTCCTCTGCGTCAGCCTCCTCTTTGGTAAGCGTACGGCCGATCAGTTTGACCGGATTGTTGAAGGCATCGTCGTACGGATCTACTTCAACCTGTGTAAGAATCGTGGATGTGGTTTTGAAGATTCCTCTGCGGAGAAGCTCAGCACGGATGGCGTTCTGCAGGTCGTAGCCGATGTAGCCTTCGCTCATAGCGGAGCAGACAGACATCGGGGCTGCGCTGTAGTCGGTGTGCATTTTGCCGAATTCATTCATCGCCATGTGGATCATGCCGACCTGCGGCGCATTGCTGTGGGTGATGACAACATCAGCACCGGCAGCAACGAGATCTGCGATTACTTTTGCGGAACGTTTTACGGCTGCTTTCTGTTCCGGCAGCGTCGTTCCAAGAGCTTTGTGTCCCAGTGCAACAACTATTTTTTTTCTTTTCATTGGAAGATACCTCTCTTTGCAGTTCATAGATTTTGATACGAAAAAACCAGGCATCAATATAGAATATTATAAAGTTTATGGGGGCAAAAATCAAGAAGAAACCGACATTGCGCACATTGAAATGTTTTTCGGACTATGGTATTCTATAAAAGTATCTGAGTCGTAGGGATTTGAAACGTGAAAGGGAGGTCCCGGCATGAAAAACATGCGCACGTTACAAAAGCGGATCGCATATCAGCTCCAGCAGGGCAGTCTGGATGCGGAAGTTACAGGAATCACATGCGACAGCAGAAAAGTACAGCCGCAGAACGTGTTTGTCTGCATCCGCGGAAACAGGATGGACGGGCACGTATATGCAGAAGAAGCAGTCGAGAGGGGCGCTGCTGTTCTGGTTGCGGAGCGGGAACTGGAAGGGATTCCGGAAAAGGTAACCGTACTCGTAGTAAAGGACAGCAGAGAAGCACTCGCACAGCTTTCCTGTGCCTGGGAGGACGATCCGGCGCAGCACCTTGTGACAATCGGAGTGACCGGCACGAAGGGAAAGACGACGACGGCATATATGATTTACGAAATCCTGCGAAAAGCAGGGATCCGCGCAGGACTCATCGGAACGATCGAGACGAGGATCGGGGAAAAAAGCATTCCGTCAGAAAATACAACGCCGGAGCCTGTTGTGCTGCAGAAGCTGTTTTCTGAAATGATGCGGGAGGGCTGCACCCATGTTGTGATGGAGGTTTCCTCGCAGGCGGAAAAACAGCACCGGTGTGATGGATTTACGTTTGATTACGGTGTGTTCACCAACATTGGAAACGACCACATCGGCGCCGGGGAGCATGCATCGTTTGCAGAATATCTATCCTGCAAAAAGAAGCTGCTTCGCACCTGCAGAACCGGAATTGTAAACCGGGATGACAAAAGGTTTCCGGAGATCATAAGGCAGAGTACCTGCCGTCTGGTGACATTCGGATGCAGGGAAAAAGCTGATTTTATGGCGGCAGATGCAGCACTCGATCAGGCGCCTGGCGTGCTCGGTGTCTCATACCGGGTGCAGGGCGCAGCGGATTTTCCGGTACGGGTAGATCTGCCGGGTCTGTTTTCCGTTTCCAACTCGCTTGCCGCCATTGCGGTCTGCGCGCAGATGGGAATCCCGGAAAAGGCGATGCAGGAGGCACTTTCCGCAGTCCGCGTCCGTGGGCGGTGTGAGGCAGTTCCGGTGTATCCGGAAATGACGCTTCTCATTGACTACGCACACAATGCGATGAGCCTCGAAAGCCTGTTAAAGACACTGCGGAAGTACCATCCGAAGCGCCTGATCTGTCTCTTCGGCTGCGGCGGAAACCGCGCGCGGGACCGGAGATTCCAGATGGGAGAGGTGTCGGGGCGTCTGGCGGATCTGACCGTCATCACCTCGGACAATCCGCGGGATGAGGAACCACAGGCGATTCTGGACGATATCCGGACGGGAATCGGGAAAACAGAAGGCGCTTTCGTTGAGATTGCAGACCGTAAGGAGGCGATCCGGTATGTGATCGAAAACCGGCAGCCGGGCGATCTCGTGGTGCTCGCGGGAAAAGGCCACGAAACGTATCAGATCCGGAAGGGGAAACGGTACGAGATGGATGAGCGCGTGCTGATCCGGGAAATACTGGAAGAAAGTAAGGGGAATGTATGAGCAGCGTTTACGCTGATGTAATCGTAGATATCACAAATGAAAAACTGGACCGGACCTTTCAGTACAAGATTCCGCCGGAACTGACAGGGGAGATCGGTCCGGGAACGGCGGTACAGATTCCGTTTGGAAACGGAAACCGCATGATCACCGGCTATGTGCTTTCCGTCGGAAACGAGCCGAAATATCCGCAGGACCGGATGAAGGCCATCCTTGCGGTACAAAAGGATGCGGCGACTGTAGAGACGAAGCTCATCGCGCTCGCCGCGTGGATGCGTCATACGTACGGATCGACGATGATCCAGGCGTTAAAGACGGTGCTTCCGGTCAAAGTAAAGGCGCGCGGGAAAGAAACCCGCGAAATTGCGCTTCTTGCAGATCCTGCGAGATGTGAGGAGCTGCTGGAAAACTACAGAAAGAAAAATTATAAAGCGAGAATCCGTCTCTTAAACGCGCTGCTGGCCCAGCCGGTTCTTCCAGGGCCGGTTGTGAGCAAGGAACTGAAAATCACGGCAGATACGCTGCACGTGATGGAAGAGCAGGGCGTGTTGGAAATCCGCCGTACGAGCACCTGGAGAAATCCGGTATCTGATGCGGCAGGAAGAACAACTGCGGGAAAACCAAACGAACAGCAGCAGGCCGTGGTGGACGGCATTCGAAAGGAATGGGAAGGACAGAACCGCCCCTGCCTGATCCGCGGTGTGACGGGAAGCGGCAAAACGCTCGTCTATATGGAGCTGATGGAGCGAGTGCTGAAGGAAGGAAAACAGGTGATCGTGCTGATCCCGGAGATTGCGCTGACGTATCAGAACGTGGAGCGGTTCTGCGCACGGTTTGGAACAAGGGTCACGGTGGTCAACTCGCGGATGACACCGTCCGAGCGCGCCGACCAGATGGAGCGCGCGCGGCGCGGGGAGGTCAGTATTATGATCGGTCCGCGTTCCGCACTCTTTGCACCGTTTCCGGAACTGGGACTGATCGTAATCGATGAGGAGCATGAAACCTCCTATAAAAGTGAAGTGACGCCGCGCTACCATGCAAGGGAGACCGCCGTGCGCCGCGCCGGGCTGGAGCATGCCCATGTGGTGATGGGTTCGGCAACGCCGTCGGTGGATGCTTCTTACGCCTGCGAGACGGGAGCGTATGCGCTGTTCCGGATGGATGCGCGGTACGGAAATGCAGCACTTCCGTCCGTATGGATCGCGGATATGCGGGAAGAATTACAGATGGGAAACCGTTCGATTCTGTCCGGAAAACTGCGGGAAGAGATCGAAAAACGGCTTGAAAAAAAGGAACAGGTTGTACTGTTTCTGAACCGCAGAGGCTATGCGGGCTTCGTCTCGTGCCGTGCATGCGGCCATGTGATGAAATGCCCGCACTGCGATGTATCACTGACAGCACACAATAACGGAAAGCTCGTCTGCCATTACTGCGGTTATGAAACACCGCAGGTACATGCGTGCCCGTCGTGCGGTTCCCCGTACATCGGCGGCTTCCGTGCCGGCACACAGCAGATCGAGCAGAACGTGAAAAAGCTGTTTCCAAAGGCACGCGTTCTTAGGATGGACGGCGACACGACAAAAACGAAAAACAGTTATGAAGAAATCCTGTCCTCATTTGCGGCGGGGGAGGCTGATATCCTGATTGGAACCCAGATGATCGTAAAAGGCCACGATTTCCCGAATGTCACGCTGGTGGGAGCGCTGGCGGCGGATCTCTCCCTGAATGCAGTCGATTACCGTGCCGGGGAGCGTACGTTCCAGCTGCTGACGCAGGCAGTCGGCCGCGCCGGAAGAGGCGAAAAGCCGGGAATGGCAGTCATTCAGACGTACCATCCCGAACATTACAGCATTCAGACGGCGGCAGAGCAGGATTACGGGACATTTTATGAGAAAGAAATGGACTACCGCCGTCTGATGGGATATCCCCCGGCGGCGGAGCTTCTGGCGATCCACGGAGCCGGGGAGGATGAAGCGCATCTGACGCAGGCGATGGAATACATTCGCAGATATCTCATCCGCATCCGGGGAAACCGCGAAGTCCAGATCATCGGCCCGGCAAGTGAGGCAGTGTCGAAAATCAATGACCTGTACCGCATGGCCGTGTATGTACGCGCGCCGCAGGAAGAGGTGCTGGCAGAGCTGCGGGAAAAACTGGAGCGGTATATCGAGATTAACAAAGGCTTCCGTACCGTTTATTTACAGTTTGACTTCAGCAGAAAGTATTAGTTTTTTCATACTATTTACACATAGATTATTTATAATAGAAGAGCAAAAGAAAGGAAAAGAATTATGGCAATCAGAGAAATCAGAGTCGTAGGCGACCGCGTATTAACGAAAAAATGCAGACCGGTGGAGAAGATGACACCAAGAATCAGCGAGCTGATCGACGACATGTTTGACACCATGTATGAGGCAAACGGTGTCGGCCTTGCCGCACCGCAGGTCGGCATCTTAAAGAGAATCGTAGTCATGGATGTGGATGGAACCCCACATCTTCTGATCAATCCGGAAATCCTGGAGACTTCCGGAAGCCAGACAGGAGCAGAAGGCTGCTTAAGCCTTCCGGGAAAATCCGGTACAGTAACCCGTCCGAATTACGTAAAGGTAAGAGCGCTGGACCGCGACATGCAGCCGTTTGAACTGGAGGGAACCGAACTTCTTGCCCGCTGCATCTGCCACGAGTGCGATCACCTCGATGGACATATGTATACAGAAAAAGTAGAAGGCGAACTCTGGGACAACACGTACGATGAGTATGAGGAGTACGAGGACGAAGAGTAAGTCTTAAAATAAAGGAGATGACTTCAGATGAAAGTGGTATTTATGGGAACCCCGGATTTCTCCGTGGGAACACTTGAGGCGCTCGTGGAGGCCGGTTATGAGATCACAGGCGTTGTGACCCAGCCGGACAAACCGAAGGGCCGCGGAAAACAGATGATGCCGACACCGGTGAAAGAGGCAGCCGAAAAACACGGCCTTCCGGTCTATCAGCCGCGCCGCGTGCGGGATGCAGAGGCGATCGAGGAGATCCGGAAAATGGAGCCGGATGTGATCGTTGTCGTTGCATTCGGCCAGATTATTCCAAAAGAGATTTTGGACATGCCGAAATACGGATGCATCAACGTTCATGCATCCCTGCTTCCGGCTTACCGCGGAGCAGCGCCGATCCAGTGGGCTGTCATGAACGGCGATGAAGTGAGCGGCGTAACCATTATGAAGATGGATGAAGGCCTCGACACAGGCGATATGCTGACGAAAGTGGAAGTTCCGCTTGCAGCAGATGAGACCGGCGGCAGTCTCTTTGACAAGCTCGCCGCAGCCGGAGCAAAACTTCTGGTGGAGACACTTCCAAAACTTGAAAAAGGCGAAGTGACACCGGAAAAACAGCCGGAGATAAGCACTACAGAGTATGCGCGGATGATCAAAAAAGAAGACGGAAAGATCGACTGGACGAAGAGTGCCGTTGAGATCGAACGTCAGATCCGTGCGATGAGCCCGTGGCCGAGTGCTTTTACAAAAGTAAACGGAAAGAACCTGAAAATCTGGGATGCCAAAGTCATTGCCATGTTCGGCGGCGATCTGTTCTCGAAAATTCCGGGACAGAATCCGACGAAGAGTGCCGGAAAAGTCTGGGTGGCAGATGAGACAGGTCTCCATGTAAAGACGGGAGACGGCATTCTGGTGATCGAGGAGCTGCAGCTCGAAGGAAAGAAACGGATGAAAACCGCCGATTTCCTGCGCGGCTATGCGATCGAGCCGGGTACCAGACTTGGCGAATAAAAGAGAAAAAGCAACCTGAAGTTGAGGCGGGGAACGGCACAGCGGTGTGATGGCTGCTGTGCCTGAGAAAAAAGGAGAAAAACGATATGGGACTTTTTTATGACAGTACGTATCTGCTGGTGATTCTTGCCGCACTGATTTCCATGGCGGTATCCGCCCGCATGAACACGATTTTCAGCAAATATCAGACCGTCCGCTCGTACAGCGGCATGACGGGACGCGAGGCGGCGATGCGCATTCTGCATCAGGCCGGCATCTACGATGTGACCGTCCGCCACGTATCCGGTAAACTGACCGATCACTATGATCCGCGGACAAAAACCGTGAATTTATCGGATGCGGTTTACGATTCAACCTCGGTCGCAGCGATCGGTGTCGCAGCGCATGAGTGCGGCCATGCCGTACAGCACAATACGGATTACGTGCCGCTGAAAGTAAGAAGCGCCATTGTTCCGGCAGCGAATCTTGGATCCCAGCTTTTCTGGCCGCTGTTCCTGATCGGACTGATTTTCAGCCTTCCGATGCTGGTGAAAGCCGGTATCTGGCTGTTTGTGCTGGCACTGGCATTCCAGGTGGTAACACTTCCGGTCGAGTTCGATGCGTCGAGAAGAGCATTAAAAATGCTCAGTGAGGGCGGTATGGTGACAGAGACGGAACACGACGGAGTCAAGAAAGTACTCTGGGCTGCAGCCATGACATACGTGGCAGCGGTGATCGGTTCTCTGCTGCAGCTGCTCCGGCTGCTGATTTTATCCGGAGCATTTAGGAGAAATGATGACTGATACAATCAATACAAGAGAGCTGATTATGAACATTCTGCTTGAGATGGACAGGGAGAAAACGCCCTGCCATCTTGCTGTAAGGGACGCCCTCGATAAATACCAGTTCCTGCCGCGGCAGGACCGTGCGTTTATCAAGCGGGTCTGCGAGGGAACCGTGGAATACGGCATCCAGAATGACTACATCATCAATCAGTATTCCAAAATCAAGATCAACAAATGCAAGCCGGTGATTCGTGCGATCTTACGGATGTCGGTGTACCAGATCCGTTTTCTTGACGCAGTACCGGATTCGGCAGGCGTCAATGAGGCGGTGAAACTGGCGGAAAAGAAGCATTTTTACAACTTAAAGGGCTTTGTCAACGGCGTTCTGCGCACGATCGTGCGGGAGAAAGATCATCTGCCGATGCCGAAGGAGAACAATACTACGCAGTATCTTTCCGTGAAATACTCCATGCCGGAATTTCTGGTTGAGGAGTTCGTATCCCAGTACGGAAAAGAAACGGCAGAAACGATGATGGCGGATTTCCTAAAAGAAAAACAGGTGACGATCCGTATCAACCGCTGGAACAATACGATCGAGGAGACGAAGAAAAGCCTGGAAAGCCAGGAGGCAGAGCTGGAAAAAGCGCCGTATCTTGGCGAGGCGTTCTATCTGAAAAACTTTGAGACGATCGCATCACTGAATGCCTTCCAGGAAGGCCGGTTCCAGATTCAGGATGTGAGCTCCATGATGGCGGCGCATCTGGCGGATCCAAAGCCGGGTGACCAGGTGCTGGATCTCTGCGCGGCACCGGGTGGAAAGAGCCTCCATGCAGCAGATAAAATGAGAAATCAGGGATGCGTGGAAGCGCGTGATCTCACCGAATACAAGGTCGATCTGATCCGGGAAAATGTGCAGAGAGCAGGTGTTTCCTGCGTCGTGCCGAAGGTAAAAGATGCGGAACAGCTCGATGCGGAATGGATCGGAAAAGCGGACGTTGTGATTGCGGACCTGCCGTGCACCGGATACGGCGTCATCGGCAGAAAGCCGGATATCAAATATTACGCTTCAAAAGAAAAAGAAGAGGAGCTGGTACGGATTCAGCGGGCAATCCTTGCAAATGCCGCATCGTACGTAAAGCCGGGCGGCACACTGCTGTACAGCACATGTACCGTCAACAGAAAAGAAAACAGCGAGAATGCCGCATGGTTTCTGGAACAGTTCCCGTTTGAAGCAGTCAGTCTGGATGAACTGCTGCCGGATGAGCTGAAAAGCGGAGAAACGGCCAAAGGACAGCTGCAGCTGATCCCGGGGGTACACAAGACAGACGGATTTTTCCTTGCAAAATTCCGGAAAACAGAGAAAGGACGGGCGTAACAGATGGATATTAAATCAATGACCTTAGACGAATTAAAGGACGCCTGCCAGCAGATGGGAGAAAAGCCGTTCCGTGCCAAACAGTTATACGACTGGATGCATCATCGTCTGGCGGGCAGCTACGATGAGATGACGAATCTCTCGCTTGCCTTCCGGGAAAAATTAAAGGAACAGTATCCGCTTACCTGTCTCGAAAAAGTGCAGGTGCAGGAGTCCAAAATCGACGGAACGAGAAAATACCTGTTCCGCCTTAGCGACGGCAACGTGATCGAGAGCGTCTGGATGAAGTACCACCACGGAAATTCCGTCTGCATCTCATCCCAGGTCGGTTGCCGGATGGGCTGCCGCTTCTGCGCGTCCACAATCGGCGGACTCGTGCGGTGCCTGACTCCGTCGGAGATGCTCGACCAGATTTACCGGATTTGGGAGGACACCGGGGAGCGGGTCTCCAATCTGGTTGTCATGGGAACGGGTGAGCCGATGGACAACTACGACAATCTGGTGCGCTTCGTGCGGCTGCTTTCGAGCCAGGAAGGACTCAACATCAGCCAGAGAAACATCACCGTTTCCACCTGCGGAATCGTACCGAATATGTACAAATTGGCAGATGAGGGACTCCAGATCACCCTGGCACTTTCCCTTCATGCGCCGAACGATGAAAAGCGCCGCGAGCTGATGCCGATTGCCAATAAATATTCTATTGATGAAATTCTCGATGCATGCCGCAATTACTTTGCAAAAACAGGCCGTCGGATTACATTTGAGTACTCTCTCGTTGGCGGGAAAAATGACAGCGAAGCCGATGCAAAAGAGCTTTCCGCGCGGATTTCGGATATCAACTGTCATGTAAATCTGATCCCGGTCAACCCGATCAAAGAGCGCGATTACGTGAAATCAACGAAAAAAGTCGTAGAGAATTTCAAAAATAAACTTGAAAAATACGGAATTAATGTTACTATTAGAAGGGAAATGGGCGCCGATATTGACGGAGCCTGTGGACAGTTAAGAAAAAGTTTTATCGATAAATCAAACGAACAGCCGTAAAAAGCGGCTGTCAATACAGGAGAAAAAAGCATGAAGGTATTTTCTGCAACCGATATCGGACAGAAACGGACGATGAACCAGGATTTTGTGTTTGCCTCCGCCTCTCCGGTCGGAAACCTTCCGAACCTCTTTGTCGTTGCAGACGGCATGGGAGGCCATAACGCGGGCGATTTTGCTTCGCGTTACGGTGTTTCTGTACTGGTGGAATCTGTAAAAAGGGATACGAATTTCAACCCGGTGCGGATTATTCGGCATGGAATTGAAGCAGCAAACAGCCAGATTTTTGAGCAGGCAAAACGAGATATATCCATGGAAGGCATGGGTACGACGATGGTAGTAGCTACGGTTGTCGGCAACTATGCCTACGTTGCAAACGTAGGAGACAGCAGGCTGTATCTGGCAGCAGATGGCACGTTTGACCAGGTGACGCAGGACCATTCCCTGATTGCAGAGATGGTGCGCCTTGGAGAACTCACTCCCGAGCAGGCGCGGAATCACCCGGACAAAAACATTATTACCAGAGCAGTAGGCACACAGGATACCGTAAAGATTGATTTCTTTGACATTCAGCTTGAAGAGGGCAATCAATTGGTGATGTGCTCGGACGGCCTTTCCAACATGGTAACGGATGAGGAGATTTTCGAACTCATCTGCCGAGAAGACGGTGAGGACAAGGCGAAACGTTTAATTGATAAAGCAAATGCAAATGGCGGCAGAGACAATATCGCAGTCATTGTCGTTGAACCATTTACAAACGAGGTGAAAGAATGTTAAAAGAGGGCGTTATTTTAGGAGAACGATATGAGATCATAAGCCGGATCGGTTCCGGCGGTATGGCTGATGTCTACAAAGCAAAAGACCACAAGCTGAACCGCATGGTGGCCGTCAAGGTTTTAAAACCGGAATTCCGGGAGGATAAAACCTTTATCCGCAAGTTCCGCACGGAGGCACAGGCCGCAGCAGGACTGTCCCATCCGAATATTGTAAACGTGTACGATGTCGGGGAGGACCGCGGCGTTTACTATATCGTCATGGAGCTTGTCGAGGGAATTACTCTGAAGGATTACATTGACCGCAAAGGGAAACTGAGCGTAAAAGAGGCAACCAGCATCGCCATTCAGGTTTCCCTTGGTCTTGAAGCAGCACACAACCGCAATATTGTACACCGCGATGTCAAACCGCAGAACATCATCATTTCCACAGACGGAAAAGTAAAACTTTCCGACTTTGGTATTGCAAAGGCAACTTCTTCCAATACGATCAGTTCGAACGTTATGGGAAGCGTACATTACAGCTCTCCGGAGCAGGTGCGCGGCGGATATTCGGACTATAAGAGTGATATCTATTCCCTTGGCATCACCATGTACGAGATGGTAACCGGAAGAGTGCCGTTTGACGGCGATACCACCGTTGCCATCGCAATCAAGCATCTGCAGGAGGAGATTGAATCTCCATCCAAATATACCCCGAACCTTCCGTTCGCACTGGAGCAGATCATCTTAAAATGTACCCAGAAGAGCCCGGACCGCCGTTACAATAACATGGCGGAGCTGATCGACGACTTGAAGCATTCGCTGATGGAGCCGCAGGGCAATTTCGTAAAAGTAACTCCGTTAAGTTCTCACGCCGAGACTGTTATGGTATCCGCAGAGGAGTTAAGCCAGATCCGTTCCGGCGCAGCAGCAAAGGCAAATGCGCAGACGGCAGAGGAGCCGGCCCGCAAGCGCTACAGCAAGATCGAGGATGAGGAAGAGGACGAAGATTACAGCTACGAGGACGAAGAAGACGAGGATGAGGACGAAGAAGAGGATGACCGCGATTCCTACGATGAGGATGACGACGATTCCTACTACGACGATGACGACGACGATGACAAAGCCGGAAACAAACTCGAAAAGATCATCACAATCGGCGGTTTTGCGATTGCAGCCATCATCATCTGCATGCTGATCTACTTTATTGCACAGGCAGCCGGCATTGTCGGCGGAAAAGGACCGACCGCAGCTTCTTCCAGTTCCGCATCATCTTCGAGCAGCACGGAAGTTGTTTCTTCCAGCAGCAAAGAAGAGGAAAAAGTAACCGTTCCGGATCTGACCAACAAAACCGAGGCAGATGCCGTCGATCTGGCAAACAGCCTGAACCTTGGTGTAGTCAACGGCGGAACCGAGGCATCGGATGTCATTGAGGCAGGAAAGATCTGCCGCCAGGATCTGAAACCGGGAACGAAAGTCGATAAAAATGCAACGATTACGTATTATGTAAGCTCCGGAAAAGAAACCGTAACCATTCCGACCGGCATTGTTGGAACACAGAAAGACGCTGCAAGTGCTGCACTGACTCAGCTGGGACTGCAGGTTTCCACAACAGAGGATTTCAGCGATACCGTTGCAGAAGGCTTGGTTATTTCCGTTGACCCGTCAGAGGGAAGTCAGGTTGCGCCGGAATCTACCGTTACGCTGGTGATCAGCAAGGGATCCAAGGACGCGGAAGAAATTGCAATCCGTGATGTAATCGGCCTGGATGAGGAGACAGCAAAATCAATCCTGAGCGATTTCAATATTATTGTAAAAACAGGAACCAGCAGCAAGGTGGCCGAGGGCGAAGTCATGGAGGTTGACCCGGCAATCGGAACCAAAGTAAAGAAAGGTTCTGACGTTACGATTTATGTCAATAGCCCGAGTGCACAGCCAACGACGCCGGATGAGAATACACCGACCCCGACACCGGCAGAGCCGGGCGCAAATACCGCTACGGATGTTACCTGGTCCTGCAGCCAGACCTTAAGTGCGCCGGATCAGTATCAGGGTGGTATTGCAAAAATTGAGCTGATCCAGGATGATGGGAACGGAAACGAGACCTCCATCACCATCATGGACGGACAGGCCATTACGAGCTGGCCGTATTCTGTCAACACCAACTGGAGTGCTTCATCGTCTGCTTCTTCTACCGGAAGAATCGTCTTCTATGAGATGGATTCGAGCGGAAGTTATCAGGCAATTGCACAGTACCAATCGGTTCCGTTGAGTGAAGGGTGAGTATGACAGGAAAGATTATGAAAGGAATTGCCGGATTCTACTACGTAGACGTAGAAGAATCCGGCATTTATGAGTGCAAAGCAAAAGGAATTTTCCGAAAGGAAGGCCAGAAACCGCTCGTCGGAGATCTTGTGGAAATCGAGATTCTGGATGAAGCGGAAAAAACAGGAAATATGACCCGGATTCTGCCGCGAAAAAATGAACTGATCCGTCCGGCAGTGGCCAATATCGATCAGGCGCTTGTGATTTTTGCGCTGGAAAATCCGACCCCGAACCTGACGCTTCTGGACCGTTTTCTTGTGATGATGGAACAGCAGAACGTTCCGACGGCAATCTGTTTCAATAAAAGAGATCTTGCGGGGGAAGATTACACAGACCATCTGCGAAGCGTCTATGAGAACTGCGGTTACCGTGTCTTTACGGTGAGTGCAGCGAAAGAGCAGGGCATGCAGGAAGTGGAAGCATACCTGAAAGGGAAAACAACGGTGGTAGCCGGTCCGTCCGGCGTCGGAAAATCTTCGATCACAAACCGGATGCAGAAAGAAATCCAGATGGAGACCGGAGAGATCAGCAAAAAGCTGAAAAAAGGAAAACACACGACGCGCCATTCCCAGATGATCCCGATCGACCATGAGACGTATCTGTGCGATACGCCGGGGTTCAGCTCGCTTTATACAACCGATATGGAAAAAGAGGAGCTGAAAAACTTTTTCCCGGAATTTCATCCGTACGAAGGAAAATGCCGTTTCCTCGGCTGCATCCACGGAAAAGAGCCGGGCTGTGCCGTTAAAGAGGCACTGGAACAGGGAAATATCAGCAAAGAAAGATTTGAAAATTATACCATGTTCTATGAAGAACTAAAAGAACAGGAAAAGAGGAGATACTAGCATGAGCCGAGTATATCAGTTGGCACCTTCTATTTTATCCGCAGACTTCAACCGTCTCGGAGAACAGATCCAAAGGGTAGAGAAAGCAGAGTGCCGGTGGCTTCATATCGATATTATGGATGGAATGTTTGTACCATCCATTTCGTTTGGAATGCCGGTGGTAAAGTCGATCCGAAAAGAAAGCAGTCTGTATTTTGATGTTCATATGATGGTGGAAGAGCCGGGACGCTATGTAGAAGATATTAAAAAAGCAAATGACTTTCACTTTAGAATGTGGATATATACTCATGGTATAGCTTGTTTATGTGTTACGAAAACGATTAATTTTACAGATGAAGAAATAAAAGCGTTATTAACAAATGAATTTAGAGCACTTATGCTTATAGAAAAGGAAGGTAAATAATGGAGAATGTAATAGAAGTAGAAAATTTAACTAAAAAATATAAAGATTTTATTGCAGTAGATAATTTAAGTTTTAATGTAAAGAAAGGAGTAATATTAGGACTATTGGGACCTAATGGGAGTGGTAAATCTACAACAATTAATTGTATACTATCTTTACTTAAAATAGAAAGTGGTACTATTAAAATTTTTGGAAAAGTTATGTCACCAGATAAGTATGATATTAAAAAAGAGATAGGTGTAATATTTCAAGAAGTTGGTGTGTTTGATGAGCTTACGGTTTATGATAATATTGATTACTTCTGTGGGTTATATATAACAGATAAAGAGAAGAGAAAAGAGTACGTCATGGATGCGATAAAACTAGTACATTTAGAAGAATATATAAAACATTATCCAAAAGAGTTAAGCGGCGGGCTTTTAAGGCGACTTAATATTGCTTGTGGGATAAGTCATAAACCAAAACTAATCTTTTTAGATGAGCCTACAGTTGCAGTTGACCCGCAAAGTAGAAATAATATACTAGATGGGATAAAAGCTTTAAGGGATAAAGGAGCTACTATACTTTACACAACTCACTACATGGAAGAAGCAGAAATACTATGTGATGAAATAATAATATTAGACAAAGGTAAGATAATAGCACAGGGTGACTGTGATACATTAAAAAGTCTTGCTAAAATAGAAGAAAAGATAACTGTTGAAACTAATGAAATTAAAGAAAAACATATAAAAGAATTAACAAATAAAAGATCAGTATTTGAATTAACATATAATAATAACTTACTAACTATAAAGTATAGTAAGGGTAAAAATAATTTAGAAGAATTAATAAGCTATTTAAAAGAAAATAAGATAAAATATAATAGAATATTCAGTGAAAGACCAACACTTAATGATGTGTTTTTAGAGCTTACTGGAAAGGAATTAAGAGACTAATGTTTAAACATAATTTAAAATATTCTTTAAAAATTCTTCTAAAAAATAAGAGTTTAATATTTTGGACATTTATATTTCCAATATTATTAGGTACTTTATTTAAAATGGCTTTTTCAAATATTGAAAATAGTGAGACTTTAAAAATTATTGATATAGCTATAGTAAATGACACTGAATTCAATAATGATGTAACTTTGAAAGAGACAATAAAGTATTTGAGTGATGAAACTAATGAAGATAAGTTATTTAATACTAGGTATGTTGATAAAGATAGTGCTAGTAAGTTACTTGAAAGTAATGATATATCAGGTTATATTGAAGTAATTAATGGTAAAGTAAACGTGTATGTAAATAAGAGTGGTGTTAATGAAACTATACTAAAATATGTAGTTGATGAAGTTATAAGAAATAATAAAGTATATGAGAATTTTATTAAAGAGGGAAGAAACCCATATGAGATAACTAGTGCAGTTAAAACTAAACTAAATAATATTTCAAATGAGAACTTAAGTTATACTAATATTGAATTTTATACACTTCTAGCGATGAGTGCTTTGTATGGTGGATTAATATCTATGTTTATAAGTAATAAACATCAACCAAATATATCTACTGTTGGTAAGAGAACTAGTATATCTTGTATTAAGAAATCAACTTTGATATTCACTAATTTGTTAGCTAGTTATATAATTGAAGTAATAGGTTTGTTTATAGTACTATCTTATACTATATTTGTGTTAAAAGCAGACTTTGGCTCTAATTTACCATTAGTAATTCTTATTACTTTAGTAGGTGCTTTAGCAGGACTTGCAATTGGATTAGTGATTTCTTTATTAAAAGTAGGAGAAAACGCTAAAACTGGTATACTTATAGGTACAACTATGATTATGAGTTTCTTTTCAGGAATGTACGGTATTACAATGAAGTATGTTATTGACAAAAACTTACCAGTTATTAACAAAATAAATCCAACTAGTTTAATAACAGATGCTTATTATTCACTTTATTACTATGATACATATTCTAGATATTTTACTAACTTAGTGTTACTTTTAATTATTTCAGGCTTGTTAATTGGATTA
>ENA-OROD01001225-OROD01001225.1-human-gut-metagenome-genome-assembly--contig:-NODE-1225-length-21474-cov-5.021056_pt1 | contig 21474 bp, 22 predicted proteins | sample MGYA00242123_ERZ509038 | MGnify/ENA primary metagenome ERZ509038 (study PRJEB26280, sample SAMEA2338719) | human gut metagenome | biome: human gut; feature: human-associated habitat; material: faeces... | reverse complement strand
ATATAATACAGATAGTTTTACATAGTACAAATAATACTAGAAAAGGATGAACTTGTGGCTCAGGACGCAAATATAAGCAATGTTGTGGTAAATAAGCTCGCAAACCCGCATGAAATAAGGAATTGTGGGTTTTTCTATGATTACAATATCTAGGCAATTTTGGGCATGTCTTTTGTATTAGATAAGTTTTAGATAAACTATAAAACCACTACAAACCCTTATAAAATAAGGACAAAACACTTATCAAAGCAACATTTTTAAATTGAATACAAAACCTATCTAAAAATTATTTAAATTGTAATTTATTACTCAAAAGTTGTAATATCAAAAAGAATAGAGTAGATATATGGTATAATATCACAAATAAATCTCATTAATGAAAGGAGGTTTTTATGGATACTAAAGTATGTACCAAATGTGGTATTGAAAAACCAATTACAGAATTTAGAATGAAAACAGATAATCGTCAACATAAAAAATATGTTTATTCACAGTGTAAGGAATGCGAAAAAATATTGACAAAAAAGTATAAATTAAAATACTACGAAAACAATAAAGAAATGGTTAAAGAAAAATCTAGACAACAAAGATTAAATAATCATGAAGAATATATTGAATACATGAAAAAATATTATCAATATAATAAAGAAGAATTAACGAAAAAAAATAAAGAGTATGTTGAGTTGCATAAAGAAAAAACCAGAATATATCAAAAAGAGTATTCTGATGCTCATAAAGAAATAAAAAAAGAATATGATAAACAATATTTCACAAGTAATAAAGATCGGATAATTAAAAGAATGTATGATAAATATTTAAATGATGATATTTACCGCTTTAAACAACAAATTAGAACTGTTATACGAAGTAGTTTTACACGAAAAGGATATTCAAAAAAATCACACACATATGAAATAATAGGAATAGACTTTGATAAATTCAAAGCACATTTATTAAAAACGTATAAAGATATTTATGGTATGGAATGGGATGGAATTGAAAAAGTTCATATAGATCATATAATTCCGTTAGCAACAGCTAAGACTGAAGAAGATGTAATTAAGTTATGCCATTATACTAATCTTCAATTATTAAAAGGTGAAGATAACCTTTCAAAAGGTGATAAATTAGATTGGAAGTTGGAGGAATAATTTATGAGTTATGAAATAGATGATATAAAAGAAATAAAATGTCCATGCAATAAAGGAAAAATAAGAAGAATAAGTAAATCAAATGAATGGAGTCAAAAAAAAGAAAGCATATATATAGATTGTGAAGAATGTAACAAAAAATATGAAATCATAAGTGAATATTTTTGTCCAAAACCAAAACATGATTATACTATTTATTATTTAAAGGATAAAAATAGTGTTGATAAAATCAAAATTGATTTGTAATAAGAACTTAAGATTCGTTATTTTTTAGATAAGTTTTTAGATAAGTTCTGTTAGGTTTGCCGAGTGCTACTGAGTGCTCACAAGTTCAACCAAGTGCCGAATTAACGAGCCAAGTGCTCCAAAAAGCTGCCCAAATCCCTAATACAAAAAGCCTTGTGGGAGTGGACGCAAGTACAAAATGTGCTGTGGAAAATAACTCGCAACCCCGATAAAATAAGGGAAAACGCGAGTTTTTCTTTTTATCAAAAATAGCCCAGAAAAGGAGCTGGAGCCACTTTGGAGCCATTTTGATTTAGATATTTGACTATATTACCATTTAAGATCGTAAAATAGTAATCTTAAGATGATTTAAATCAGTAAAAAAATGGCACATAATTATGTTATAATAAAAGAGGTGAAGGTTAAATGATTGATAAAAATAGCATTGATATATGGGCGATTCCTATACATGTAAATGAAAATAAAAAACAAGTAGATGCTTTTAATTTTTGCTTAAATAAAGGCATTATTGGAATAGGTTGGGAAACGTCTAAAACTATAAGCGGTAATAGTATTGATTATGAAAGCATATTCAATAATTATAGCAATTTTATTGGTAGCCCAAAACTAAGTAGTTTTGAAAAATATGTTAGAAGTTATAATCAGATTAATAAAGATGATCTAATATGGACAAGAACTGGTAATGAATATTATCTTTGCAGATTTACTGGTGAAAAAGTAGATTACTATAGAGAGAAAATGTCAAAGGAAGAAATAGAAGAACATGATAAATATGATATATGGCATGGATTAAAATGTGAATTTATTCGAGTTGGTACACAGGAATCAGTTACCGGAACAATAGTAAATATTTTTTGTGCTGGTGGAATTAGACATTTTGCTTCAAATGTTGAAAAGACAAAAGAATTTTCAATGAGATTATATAATAAACTAACTAAGACAAAATATTATGATATTGATGAAGAATTATCAATAGATATTGATAATATGAAAGCAGAGGAATTAGAAGAATTAGTTACAACGTATTTACAAGTAGAAAAGGATTTAGGGGTATATACAAGCACTTGTAAAATAAATACAAAAACTTATGAATGTGTAATGTTCGACAAACATAATTTTAATAAAATTTATGTACAAGTTAAAACAGGAGAGATTAATCTAGAAGACAATGATTATGCAAATATATATAATAAAAATGTTTTTTATTTCTATTCGAATTCTGAAAAATACTTAGGAAACAAAAGAAATAATAATATTCGAATTATACCTAAATATGAATTAATTGAATTTATAGAAAAAATAGAAAAATAGGAGATGGATACTATGTCTAAAATAGTTGATAGTATAATTGGGCATGCAATTGGTGATGCTATGGGAATGCCAACGGAGTTCTGTATTCGAGATCATTTATTAAGCAGCCCTGTTGTTGATATGATTGGCTCTAAAAAAGTAGGTCAACCTGCTGGCTCATGGACGGATGATACTTCAATGGAAATTGCTACAATAGAATCAATTATTTCTAATAATGGTTTTAATTATTCGGATATTATGAGTAGATGGTGTGATTGGTTAAACAAAGGGATGTATACTCCGAATGGAGAAGTATTCGATGTTGGTAGAACATGCCTTAGAGCTTGTAGAAATTTTATGAATGGTATAGAACCAACTAAATGTGGGTTATCTGATGAAAATTCAAACGGTAATGGATCATTAATGAGAATTTTGCCTGTAGCAATATATTCATATATAAATAACTTATCAAATGAGGAATTAGTCAATTTAGTTAATGATGTATCATCATTAACGCATGGACATAATATAAGTAAATTAGCTTGTTATATGTATGTAAAATTTGTTATTAGGTTATTTAATGGTATGAGTAAAGAAGAATGCTATGAGCATTTAAAAACGGATGATTATAGTATGTATGATAATTATTCAATTTCAAAATATAATAGATTGATAAAAGAAGATATAACAAAATTAAAAATAGATGATATTGAATCATCCGGATATGTTGTAGATACATGGGAATGTGTATTATGGATATTATTAAAATCAAAAAGTTTTAAAGAAACTATAATTGCCACTACAAACATTGGTCAGGATACAGATACGATAGGTGCTATAGCAGGCTCTATGGCTGGAATCATATATGGAATGGATGAAACTCCAAAACAATGGCTTGATACTCTAATAAAAAAAGATTATCTGATTAATTTAGCAAATAAATTGGAAAATATAAAAGGTGATAAATAATGAGAAATATAGAATATAATCACATAACAAAAGATGATTTTAAAAAAATAGATGAAAAAAATGTTATGTTTATAACCAACCCTGGAAGAATGGGTGATGAAGATGGCTCTTATTTCATTGTAAAAAAAGGGAATACTTTTAATCCTTATCGAGTTTCAGGTTGGATGTATTCAAATGGTAATACAGAAATTACTTTGGATGAATTTTCTAAAAAATTTCCTTTATGGATGGATATGTGGGAAAAATCTTCTGAAAACGATAATAATGAAAAATATACTTATATTTACATGGGATTTGGTAATGGATTATCTATAGATAATAGTATATATGAAGAGTTTAAACCATATTTTTTAGATGAGGTTAATAAGATAAAGGGAAGCCATGGTGATAGTGGAAACAATCCATCATTTAATTATCCAGCGTGGGAACCAGCATTTATTAAAATGTGTCAAGATAAAAATTATGAAATAAATTAATCAGAACATTAAGAAATTACGATATAAATGCCAAGTTGGGTGTGGACAAATATTTATAATGAAATTAAAAAAGGCTTAGTAAAATAAGGGAAAACTAGGTCTTTTCATTTTATTAAAAACAATGATTTTATATTCTGGAGCCATTTGTAGAGCCATAGTAACAAAAAAAGAGCTAGTTTTCAACAGTATTTCTAGCTCGATTGATTGTATTAATTACTTCAGAAGATGTGGTATTAAATAAGTGAGAATAAGTGTTTAAAGTTTCACTTGAATTAGAGTGTCCAAGATATTTAGAAACCATAGTAACAGGAGCACCATTATTAACCAAGAAAGATGCACAGCTATGTCTAAAATCATGTAGTCTTATTTCTTTAATACCAGCCTTATTTGCTATTTCTCCTTTTCTTCGTTGAGCTTGTTTATAAGTTAGTGGAGTAAGACCTTTATCGTTACCAAATATAAAGAAATCATCTTTAAAGTTTTTAAATTTAGAAACCTCGTCATAATATTTTTTAAGATCTTCATATAAAGCATCACACATAGTTAATATTCTATTACTTGAAGCAGTTTTTAAATTACATACATAGTAAGAAGAAGAGTAATTATCTAAACTCTGAACTTGTTTATTAATCCATAAGGTTTTATTATCCCAATTAATATCTTTCCATTGTAAACCTCTAGCTTCTCCAATTCTTAAACCACAATAATATAATGTTTCCCATAGGATCCTATATCTATCTTCATCTTCAGAAGCTAGAAATTTATCAAATTCAGCAATATCATAATAAGCCTTTTCTTTCACTAATTCATCGGGATTTTTAAATCGTTCCATATTTAGTAGTACCTGATGGAAATTATAGCCATATCGCTTTTCTCCAAAGTTAAGAAATGCCTTTAATACCTTAAGTTTATCATTTTTAGTAACCGTTTTCATAGTATCAATACCAGCAATGTATTCTTTCCATTTATCATAATGAGCTATATTGAATTCAGAACACTTGATATTGAATAATATCTTTAATGATTCTTGGGTATAGATGTAGCTCCTACGAGTGTTTATTCTAACTTTGTCAGATTGGAACTCAAGATACTTGTCCCATAGATCTCCTAAAGTCATTTTAGAGGGAATATTAGAGTTATTATCTAATTCATTTAAGAACTTTCTTTCGGCTTCCTTTGCCTCAAATTTAGTAGCATATTTCTTACTTGTATATCTGCGATTATTATTTAATGAATCTTTATAATTAACTCTAAAGAGCCAACATCTACCATCTTTAGTAGGATTATTATATTTATAAACAGGCATAATGAAATCACTTTCCTTTCTTACTTTTATTGTGTAAGCACCTGAAAAGTGATATAATGTAGTTGGAAGCCAATTATAACGATCCTTTCAGGATTTGTTTTAAAGTTTGCTAGACTTTTGTGGTTATCCATTTGACTTACTGTTCGAGCAGTAGGTCTTTTTTTATAGATTTCTTGTTAAGTATTTTGATACTCCAATGATTTTTACATTTAACTCATCTTTAGAGCATACTATAGGTTTAATTTTGTTATATTCAATAATAGGCATAAAGATATAACTATTATCACTTTCTGTTAAATAAACTATCATAGGTTTTCCTTTACTTGCCTTAATAACATAAAAAGTATTCTTCTTTGTGATTCTATCACTTTTCTTAAATACAATTGTATCTTCAGGAAATACTTTCTTACCGTAGTTATTAATTTCATCAAATATAATGTATCCAAAGTAATTATTAGGATCACCATAAAGAGTTGGTAGTTCAATTTCTTCCCATAGATAATTGCTTTCAGATTCTTTATCAAATGATAACTTAGTAGGGAAATCTTTATATACTAGAATCTCTCTTTTTTTATTAATGTTTTTATCAGTAAGTAAATTATCTCTCCATGTTAGATCACTTTCAGAAATACTAAAATAGTTTGCTAATACTTTTATTTTATTTTTTCTTGGAACAACTTTTCCATTACACCAATCACACACAGTAGTATATTTAAATCCTAACTCATTAGCTAGCATAACGCGATCTACTTTATGCAATTTCATATAATAGGAAAGGTTTTCAGCAAATATTTTAGCTTCTTCGTTTTGATTTACATTTCCCATTTCTTACCACCTCATACCTATAATAACATAATCGTATTTAAATTGCAATAAAAAATACGAATAAAATCGTATAAAATTATTTACAAGTTCTCCGAAAAGGTGTATTATGTTATTGTAGCAGGGGAAAATGAGAGGAGGAAATCGTATTGAAATGAATGTAAAAAGTCGTAGTACAAAGGTCTAGCAAACTTTAAAACTTTAAAATGAATATGAAAGGATGATGAGAGATGAATAATGAAAAGTTAAATGCAAAAGACTTATTAGCAATAGCTTCAAGTCAGTGGGCTAGTGCTAAAGATATAATGGTTATAGGGAGTGTTGGTAGAAACAAAGCTTATGCCATTAGAAACGAAATAATAGCTGATTATTACGATGGAGATCAAAGAGTTAGAAATAGAAGATTAGTGCCTATGACAGAGGTATTAAAATATTTTAACATTAACATTGATTATCTTCGTGAGGTGGCTTCATATGAATAATAATTTCATTATTATATTTGCTTTTTCAATTATTAAATATGGCTTACAATAAGACAGTAATGTTCTTTTTTCAAAAGCCGGAAAATTATTATAGACAAGACTTTGTGAGAAAAATAAGAGCAGAAAAGAACGGATTTGAATATTTAACTTTATATGAAGAATTGTTGATAGAATCATTAAACAAAGATGGTGTATTAGCAAATTTCTTTGATGACAAAATAGTTCCATATACAACAAAAGAATTATCAATAATATTTAATCATAGGGAATCAATTATAAAAAATGGATTAGAAATATTTCAAAAATATAAAATTATTGAGAAAAAAGAAGATGGTTCTTATTTTATTCCTGATGCATTAAAGTACACAAAGAGAACAACAGTTGGAGCAGAAAACAAGAAAAAACAAAGAAATAATAAAAAAGATAAAGAAGAAGTAGAAGACATTTGTCCACTAAGTGATGAAGACATTTGCCCGACATATATAGAACAAGAAACAAATATAAAAGAAGAAATAGAAATAAATAATAATAGTAATAACTCATATTCAAATACAAATATACAATTAAACAATAAATACAATAGTACAATTGAAGAAATAATAAATTATTTAAATATTAAATCAAATAAAAAATTTACTACCAATAACGAATTTGTTAATAATTGGATAATAGAATTATTGGATAGTGGATACACCATAGATGATTTTAAAAAGGTTATAGATAATAAGTCTGATGAATGGGGAAATGATCCTGAAAAAAGAAAATACTTACGACCGGGTACTTTATTTAATCCTAAGAATTTTAATAAGTATTTAATAGGAAATAGTTCTAAAAAAGATAAAGCATCATTTGAAGATGTTATGGATGATTATTTAAATGGAAAAGAATCAGATAGTAAAGTTAGTATCTAGAATAAAAGATAGATTTCCTGATGAATTCTTTCGATTAAGTAAAGAAGAAAAATATGAGTATGTAGAAACCTTTGAAAAGTTATTTATAAGATTTGATTTTGATTTAGTAGATAAAGCTATAAGTAGAATATTTGATATGAGATATATAAAAGCACCAACATTTATGCAAATGCAATTATCAGTAAGTAGGATACTATTTGAAAGAAGATCAGAAGTATTTGTGAAAATGCAAGATAATGGATACTATATGAAAAATATAAGTGGTAGTCCAGAAGAAATAAAAGACAAACATTTTAAATTATGTGATGATATAGCCATTGAGTTTTTAAAAGATGAAATTTCTGAGCATCACAAATTAGAAATATTAAAAGCTGTAGATGAATACGACTATCTTAAAGAGTATCGAGGATTAATATTGTTTGATGAAAATCTGCCAGTACCCCCGGGGTGTGATCCAAATAACGATTGGGATTATTCAAGACCGACCTGCCACCTAAACACACACAAACAATAATTTCCCGTGAGTTTTTTGGAAAATATAATTATGAAAGAAAGAGAAAAAGCATATATAAAAAGAGTATTAGAAGCCAATAATGGTAAAACTAATACTCTATTTTTTTTAGATCTAAAGGATCTTCACTAATTATTTCTAAAGAATATTTAATCCTTAATAATTTAATTACTTCTGCTTTAGTTTTCTCATAATCTTCATCATATAAATTAAACATATCAGAAGCTGAATTATAGTGCTGTAGGAATGTTGCTTCCCACATAGCATTCCTATAAAAAGAACTAGCAATATAAAAAGCAATAACTTCAGGCATTACATATTCTTCTACATAATTATGATAGTTATCATAAAAAGGATTGATTATCGTTTCTAGTTCTTCATTACTAATATCTTCATCAGTAGATTTTCTTAACATAGACACCTCCGTGTTGTATTAATCACTCTAAAAAGATAAAAAATCAATCTTTTTACTCCTATAATGTAAAAATAATTTCTTAATGTGGGAGATAATATGTTATAATAGTATTAGGAGATGATAAGCTTGGAAGTTTCATATGGAAAGCTAGCAAAGATAATGCAAGAAAAGAAAATAAAGAAAAAAGACATAAAAGAGAATGCTCATCTTGGATGGACTACAATATCAAAAATAACGAATAACCAAGATGTTAGTATGGATGTTCTGAAGAAGATATGTGAATATTTAGAATGTGATATTGGTGATATTGTTGAATTTAAGAAAAGCGAGGTGAAATAATATGAGTTCTACAAATCTTGCAAAGATTAGAAGAGAAAGAATGCTAAAGACTATAAATGAGATAAAAAACAAAACAACTGATGAAGAAACTTTGAATAATCTATCATTAATAGAAAATGAATTAACAAAAAAGAAATATGGATTAATATGGGAAGAACACGAAGAAAGAGTTGATAAAGAATTAGAAACACAAATACCAACTTTTGAAGATGTTAAAGAAAAAGAAATTGTATCAAATCAGGAATCCGATTATAACTTCTTATTAGAGGGCGACAATTTACATAGCTTATATTTATTGCAAAAGACACATACAAATAGAATTGATTTAATATATATCGATCCACCTTATAATACAGGTAATAAGGATTTTGTATATTCAGATGATACAGTAGATTTAGAAGATGGCTTTAGGCATTCGAAATGGTTATCATTCATGGCAAGAAGATTGAAAATTGCCCGAAATTTATTGAGTGATCGAGGTGTTATTTTTATTAGTATTGATGACAATGAACAATCACAATTAAAACTATTATGTGATGATATATTTGGAGAAGAACATTTTTTAGGACTTATAACTGTTGTTGGAAATCCTCGAGGTAGAGATTATGGTGGAATAGCAAAAATGAATGACTATTTACTTGTATATTCTAAGACAGGAAAATATGTTTTAAATAAAATAGAGGACAAAGAGCATGTATTTAAGATGAAAGATGAGTTGGGTGGATTTGAATTAAGAGAATTAAGAAATCGTAACATTAAATTTAATGATAAAAATCGACCTAATTTATGTTATCCATTTTACGTTAATCCAAACAGCAAAGATGAGCATGGTTTATTAGAAATATCATTAGAAAACAAGGATGGTTATATAGAGGTAATGCCAGCAATGTCACAGGGCATTCAAACTGTATGGAGATGGGGAAAAGAAAAGTCACTTAAAAATTTAAATATTAATATTAAAGGTAAAGCAATGAAAGAAAAAGGTCGCTATATGATTGTTGAAAAATATAGAGATGAAAAAGTAATGCCAAGAAGTGTATGGTGGGATAAGGATACTAATACAGAAAAAGGAACATTGCTGTTAAAAGAGATATTAGGAGATAAGAGTTTTGATTATCCAAAACCAGTTGAACTAATTAAGAGAATTTGTGAGATGTCAACAGACAAAGATAGTATTATATTAGATTTTTTTGCTGGATCAGGAACAACAGGTCAAGCAGTAATGAGTTTAAATAACAGTGATGGTGGAAATAGAAAATATATACTATGCACAAACAATGAAAACAATATATGTGAGAATGTAACTTATAGAAGACTATATAATATAATCAATGGATATAAAAATTCTAAAAATGAGATAGTTAAAGAATATGAAAACATAAATTTGAAGTATTATAGATGTACTAATATTCCTAAAATAAATAATGATAATGAAAATTTACATTTAAATTTACTTAAAGATATAAAAAATCTAATTCAATTGGAAAATGGTATTTCCGTAGATGATATTAAAATACAGGTGTATTTAGATGAGGATAGTTTTGACAAATTTACTGAAAATGATGAGCTATTAGACAACTGCAATAAAGTTTATATTTCATCAGATATATTATTAACATCTTCACAGGAAAGAAAATTGCAAGATAATAATATAGATTTATATATTATTCCCGAATATTATTTTGATGAAGAAATAATGGAGGTCGCATAATGAAAAATATTAAATTAAAAGAGTTTCAACTTGAAACAGTAAACAAGTTATTAGATGCTACTTCTATTGGCAAGAATAAAGAAGTGTTAGTTCAAGCTCCAACAGGATCAGGAAAAACAATAATTTTACTTTCTTATATTGAAGAATATCTGAAAGAAAATAGAAAAACTATTTTTGTTTGGTTAACTCCTGGATCAGGAGATCTAGAAGAACAAAGTAGAAGCAAAATGATAAAATATCTTCCCAGTTTAATGTCAAAAAATATACAAGATGTTTTATTAAAAGGATTTGAAGCTAAAGATACTGCTTTCATAAATTGGGAAACTATTACCAAAAAAGGAAATACTGCATTAAAAGAAGCAGAAAGAAAGAACCTTTATGAACGAGTTAGAGAGGCATATAACAATGGTTATGACTTTGTAGTAATAGTAGACGAGGAACACTTAAATAAGACCGTAAAAGCCGAAGCAATCATCGATTTTATAGATCCTAAATACATTGTTAGGGTTAGTGCTACAACAAAAACAAATAAAGAGGCAGAATATATAGAAATTGATGAATTAGATGTAATAAATGCTGGATTGATTACAAGAGCATTATATATAAATGAAAATGTAACTAACGAAAAAGTCTTAACTAATGAACATGATTATTTATTAGATTTAGCAATTAATAAGAGAAAAGCAATTAAAGAAGAATATATGAGTAGAAATATTCAAGTTAACCCTTTAATAATAATTCAATTGCCAAATAAGTCAGATGAATTAATTAAACAAATAGAAGATTTATTAGAAGAAAAAGGTTACTCATATGATAGAAAGAATCTTGCTATATGGTTAGCAGATAGAAAAGAGAATCTTGAAAACATCGAAAACAATGAATCGCATCAAGCTATACTAATAATGAAGCAAGCTATATCAACAGGATGGGATTGTCCAAGAGCAAAAATACTTGTTAAGCTTCGTGATAATATGAGTGAGGATTTTGAAACTCAAACAATTGGTAGAATTAGAAGAATGCCTCAAGCTCATCATTATGAAAATACATTATTAGATAACTGTTATTTATATACATTTGATGAAAAGTATGAGCAATCGGTTAAACAAGAACTTGGTAAGAATGCCAAAAATGCAAAGGTCATTTTCTTAAAACCAGAATATAAGAACTTCACATTAAAGAAGATGATTATTGAAAGCGATTTTGATGGTTTTGATGATAGAGAAACATTTAATATTTTATACAAGTATTATGTTGATAAATATAAACTTACTGGATCTAAAAAGAATAATAAATCCGTGTTAGAAGCTAATGGTTATGTATTTAAAGATACAATAGATAATTACATTGTAAAAGGTAAGTTCATAAGATTAGATGAAATACAAGATGCAGGAAGAATGAAAGTTGAATCAGCTGTTAATCCATCAAAAAACGGATATGAATACAGAGATTCTATTACAGAAATAGCATCTAGAATAGGAATAAGATACGATAGAACAAAGCTAATGCTAGAAAGATTATTCTTAAAAAGTAAATTATTTTCAAAGAAATTTGTTGATCTATCCTTATTAGATTTCTATGCATTTATTATCAACAACCATAACACAATTAAACATGATTTTGAAGAGGCAGTTAATCAAAAAGCCAGACAAATGAAAATGAAACTTGAGGGTATTAAAGAATCTAATTGGAGAATGCCACAAGAGGATTATATTAATTATGATCCACAAATGAAAGATGCAACTGTATATGAAAAGAACACATATAAAGAGTATCCAAGTAGTAGAGTAAAATCTAGATCAGAAAGCATGTTTGAATTCTATTGTGAAACCAGTGATAATATTAAATGGTTCTATAAGAATGGGGAATCAGCAGATAATTATTTCTCAATCGTTTATATTAATGCTGTTCAAAAGAAATTCCATTTTTATCCAGACTATATTATTTGTGATAAGAACGATAAAATATGGATTATAGAAACGAAAGGTGGAGAAAGTGCAACAGGAGAATCTAAGAATATAGATATTAAAGTTGAAAATAAATTTGAAGCCTTAAAAGAGTATTCTAAAAAGCATAAAGTTAATTGGGCATTCGTAAGAGATTACGATAAGAACAATTGCTTATATTATTGCAATACTGAATATACAGATGATATGGAAAATGAAAATTGGAATTTAATTGATAAAATGTTTTAAAAAAAGAGCTCACCAATTCACCGGTGGGCTTTAATCTTTATCATTTCGATAACTTTTAAAGTTTAAGTAGTCTACTATTTGTTCTTCAATCTTATGCCTAAATTTCATCATTACTTCAAGATCTCGTGGCTTTTTAGCAGATAGTACTATATCAATATTCCTGATGATAAAGAAGCCGTGATAGTCACCATTTCTGCTTATACACTCAATACGATTCTTAGGCTTAATAATATACTTCACATTACACCTCCAAATAGAATGTAATATTAATCGCTCTTAATTAGAAATAAGTCAAGTTATATAGACTTATAAAGGATTAAATGGTATATTGTAGTTGAAAATTAAAGATATAAAGATGTGGAAAATTTGCAATTCTAGAGCCACTTTTAGAGCCACTCTGCTAGAGATTAGCAGGAATAAAATAAAACATAAAGGTAATAAAATCCCCATTTTTAAAGGAATTTAACGAGTGGGCAGTGGTAAAAAGCCTTAAAAATGCTAGCCATGTGGAAGTGGTAAGAAGTTTAAACGGTTTTGTAGTAAATAAGCTTACAAATCCTTATAAATAAAAGGCTTGCGGTTTTTTTCTATGATTACAATATTTAGGTAATTATAGGCATGTCTTTTGTCTTAGATAATTTTTAGATAAGTTATAATATTGCTGTAAAACCTTATAAAATAAGGACAAAACGTATATTAAGGCAGTGTTTTCAAATTGAATACAAAACTTATCTAAAAATTATCTAAATTGTAATTTATTACTCAAAAGTTGCAATAGTGAAAATAATGGTAGGATTATATGGTATAATATTCTTAATAAAGTAGGTGGTATAATGTCTAATAACGATTCTCAAAATAATAAGTTAATATTTGAAAATGAAATAATCAGATTGTCTAATAGAATTGACAAACGTTTTCATAACAATATAGCTTATTACTTAAATAATTGCTGCCCAGAGTGTGGAACTGTCTTAGATAGAAAAATAGAAGATACGCAACAATGCCCAGAATGTAAAAAATCAATAATTTTAAAACAAAATATTCATAACTATAACAATTTCCTTATAACATTTGATGATTTAAAAGAGTTCAATAAATTAGAAGAGAAATTAGACGAAATTAATTTATATGAAGAACAAATGGAAGAATTGAATAAAAAATACCCGGAATATATGTATTATTTTTGGAATATGAAGAAAGAAAAATCATTCTTAAGTAATAGAGATTATGCATGGGTGTTTGAAAATTGGCTATTAAATACTTTAGATGTTAAATACGTTAATAGTTATAAGCAACATTTGAATCTAAATGGTAATGATAAAATCAAATCATGTGATAACAATGTATCAGAGTTGCAAAAAGCAAGTTTAATACATAAGTATATGATGGATATTGCTATATATAATAATCAAGATGATCCGGCTGAAGAGTTATTACTTTCTTTAATGTATAGAAATATTGAATTAGCACATTTGTATTATTTACATTATGAAGAAAGAAGTGTATCAGAAATTAAATTCTATGCAGATGTTTGTTTTGGGATAGAGTATGTAGTAGATTATCTAAATGTATATCAATATTCTTTAGAAGATTTAAAGAAAAAGTTTTTTGCAAGAGCAAGAAAATTTTTGTTAAATGTAGTATCAAAAGAGGATGCTTGGAATACTTTTTGTGAAGCATATGATTGGTATTTAAAGAAGAAAAAGAATATTACAGAAGCAAGTGAAGCAAATTATGAAACCAATCCTCATTTGGCAGAAGTATTAATGTTTGATTATGGTCCAGGCGGAGAATTATCTGAAACTGATTACGAAATGTGCAAGAAAATAAGTGATGAATGTAATAATAATCGTTCAGAAATTTTAAAAGTAATAGTTAAATTATGCGGTGATATAGATACACCAAAAATGAGATATATTAGAGCGCTAGCATGGTCATATAATAGTGTACAGTATTCAGAACAAAGAATTGAGGCAATTAACAATTATTTAAGCAAGGCACTATATACACCAGCATATTCAAATTATGGAGTTTCCATTGATAAAGGATTAAATTATGGAAAGAAGTTGCACATAGAAACAATGCTTCAATATCTAGCAGATGCTTATTGTCATTTAAAGGATTATGAAAAAGAAGAGGAGACATATTTAAAAATATACAAGCTAAGAATAATAACACCTAATGTGTGTGTGAAATTAGCAAAATATTATGCAAAGCGTGGTCAGAGAGAAAAGGCAATTTCAATTTTAAAAAATGAAAAAGTAAAATTTCTATATATTATTAATAAATCATATAGAGAACCAATCGAAAGATATCTAAAAGAATTAGAAAAAAAAGAACAGGGTATTAGCAAACATGTATTTATTGGTTATGACACATATCAATCTGCTTTTATTTGTGATAAATACTATCCAGAGTTAGAAAAAAAAGGAATGCAACTTAGGGAAAAGTATAAAAAATATTTTGACTATCATAGAGAGTTTTTGGAAAGTATTGACATGTGTGAATTTAAAATGAAAGATTCCCTAGAAAATATTGATGAAATAAAAGATGAGTATAACACAAGTTGTTTATCAGATATAAACATTTATCCTAAAATTATGGAATATTACAAGGAATTAAATTCTATAGGATTTGGATATAAAATAGAATATCAAGATAAATCAAGTAAAGATTATCCAATATTTAGAAAATTAATATCTTTTTATGAAAAGGAAAAAAGATATGATGAAGCTATTAAATTATGTGATATAGCAGTTAATTATGGGATAGTAAAATATTTAGGTAAAATTACTATGGCAGAAAAAAAAGAAAAATTAAAAGAAAAAAATAAATTATGATATAATACAATTGTTGAAGAGGTGAAAAAATCTTGTATACACACACCCACTGAATCAAAAGATATGAGGGAATAAGCAAGTTCCTCCTTAAACATAAGTGTTTGAAAATTGTAAAATCTTAAAATTCGTTAATTTTTAGATAAGTCTTAGATAAGTTTTTTAGTTGACAATAACAATTTTTACAATATTCGAATATAGTAATATTACGAGTTAAATAATTTTAGAAATCTATGGTATAATGTTTATTAGAAAGAGGTGTTTTATGAATAAATTTTATTGTAACATTTGTGAGGAAGAAATAATTTTGCAAAATGGAAAATGTCCTAAATGTAAAACTGATTGGGATAAAATTATAAACCAGAAAATGTCCGAAGATAGTGCACCAATTGATATTTATAAAAAAGAAATTATTGATAATGATATTTCTGATGAAAAAAATCAAGAAGTCGTATATGATGAGTACAAAGTTATTACAGAAGAGGGCATAAAAAATAATATTAATTTTTTCTTAACATGGGCAAGTATCGGAAAGATATTTATGATTTCTATCGGCATAATTATAGCAATTATTTCCATTATTGGGATAGAAGTAACTGATGGATATTCTTTAATTTTACTTATTGCTTCTATCGGTATTATTTTTGCAGGAATTATATTTGAAAATAGTTTAAAATGGAAAGCTTATATGCTACACACAAATATGAAAAAGAAGAAATAACATAATTGGAAGATTAAGATATTTTGATATGTTAAATCAATTCTTTTAGATAAGTTATTAGATAAGTTTAAACTGCATTATCAGAAAATTAGACATAACTTTTTTAAAACTTAGGAGTAAGTTCTTAAAAATTATGAGTTATAAAGCCCAATTTTCAAACAAAAAATAACCAAGTTGTTCTAATTCTTCGCTATGTGGAAGTGGTAAGAAGTATAAACATTGTTGTGGCAAAAAGCTCTCAAGTCCTTTATTTATAAGGATTTGCGAGCTTATTTACCACTTACAACATTTAGGTGATTTTATCTCAAAAAAGGCGTTTAGATAAGTTTTAGATAAGTTTTTTTACTAGCTTTAACAAAATACAAGTCCATTGTATGATATAATAATATGTGAAAGTTGGTGATTATAATGAATTACGAAATGATTGATGTAAAACAACAAGAAAAAGAAAAATTATATAAATTGTTACAGTATGCTTTATATGATGGCTCGCAAAATATTGATAATGATGTAAATGAGGAATGTATATTTGAATATAGATGGTTTGATAATTACTTTACTGATGAGGATCAAAATGCATATTTTATTAAAAGTGGAAAAACATATGTAGGAATGGTTATGGTAAATGAAAATTTAAAATTTAATAAAAATGGCAAGTATATTGCCGAATTCTTAATAATGCCAAGATTTAGGAGAAATCATATTGGGAAAAGAGTTGCTTACGAAATATTTGAAAAATTTAGGGGTGATTGGGAAGTCCAACCAATTGAAAATATAATAGAAGTAGAAAGTATATTAATCGATAAATTAGATAAATAGGAAATAGAAATGAAAAAATATGTTACTCTATTAAGAGGAATAAATATAAGCGGAAAAAACAAAATATCAATGAATGAATTAAAAGAAAGTCTAAAAAAGATAAACCTATCAAATGTTATAACCTATCTCAATAGTGGAAATATAATATTTGAAACAAACGAAAATAATAAAACAAAATTAATGAAACAGTTAAAACAACATATAAAAGATACATTCGCACTTGATATTCCCGTTTTCATAATAGAAATCAAAGAATTAGAAGAATTATTAAATAATGAACCCGGTTGGTGGAAAGAAACAAATAAACAAAAATATGACAATATTATATTTATTATCGAACCTCATACGTACAAAGAAATCTATAATGTATTAGGAGAACCAAAAAAAGAATACGAAATAATAAAAGAATATAAAAATAATATATTTTGGTCATTTGATTTAAGATATTATCAAAAAACTAATTGGTGGAGTAAAACAGCAAGTACAAGTATAAGCAAATATATAACAATCAGAACTAAAAACACAATAAAAAAAATACTAGAACTCGCAAATAAATAATACACAAATAACAAATAAAATGATATAATATACTCACAAAGTAAAAAGGAGTAGTTAGATGTTTTATTTGTTTTTTTCACTATCATTTCTATTATTAATGCCATTTATATTAAAAAAAATTAAAAACATTAATAAAATACTAAAAATATTAGTAATAATTTATTGCATAATTATATTTATTGTAACAATTACTTTACCAGATGCTTACGTTAGATGCTTCGATAATAATGAATTAACTCATTCACTAAAAGACATAATATATGCCTTAGTAAGATGGTTTAATGCATTAAACTTTGTAATCTTGCCCATTGCTGTATTCTATAATAATCAAATTATCAGAAAAATTGCCAAATATTTTTCCCTCCCAATGATAATAATATCAATAATATGTTATCCCATCCACCTACAAAACTATACATCAACTTTAGGAAGAGGTTTAAATAGTATAGATATATTAAGTGCATCATTTAAAAAATTCCTAATAAACCCTATATTTAGAAGTATAATTCAAGGAATAATATGGTTACTTGAACTAAGTATAATTATAATGTTAAGTAAAGAAAATAAAATCAAAATCAATATAAAAGAAATTCCTAAATACCTTGTAATATTAATTTTTTTACTAATATCATCAATACCAATCTATATACCCCAACACCTATTCGGTTATTCAAATATAATCTTTGATAAATGGACTTTGCCTCATCTATTATGGATACTTTTTATTATAATAGAAATATTAGCACTAAACAAAATATTTAAAAATAAACCAAAAGAAATAAAAAAAATCCTATGTTTAATCCTATCTTTATCACTATTTTTACAATATAATCAAATGTTCGGTGCCATATCAATGAGTATAAAAAGATTACCATTTCAACTATGTAATATAGGAGCCTACTTAATATTATTATCATTAATAACTGAAAATAAAAGAATATTTAATTTTACGCTTATAGTAAATGTAATAGGTGTCTTATTCGCTCTTTTTCTACCAGATTTAGACGGAGAAGGATTATTTTATTTATACAATATGCATTTTATATTTGAACACACAAACGTTTTAGTTGTACCCTTACTTGCGCTTTCTCTAAAACTATTTCCAAAACTAGATCAAAAAGCCCTTAAAGACTGCCTTCTAGGCTTTACTATATATTTTGTATTTGTATTAATTATCGGAACCCTATTTAATGCAATCGCTCTAAAAACCAATAATAGCTTTTATGAAGCAAACTATCTATTTATGTTTAACCAAACAGTCGCAACTAATTTTATAGAATCATTAGGTAAATTATTCAATAAACAAATAAAAATAGGTAAATATATAGTATTATATCCAGTAATACAATTGGTAGTATATATTACATTTATTGTTTTATGTACAATTCTATACTACATAATAAGATTAATATATATAATTAAAGATAAAAAATCAAATATATGTAAGGACCAAATATGTTAGACATTATAAATAATATAGATAAAATTCACACAACACCCTTAGGAAAAAAAAGAATTATAAAAAATCTAAACCTAAATACAAATAAAATATCTAAAAAATAAAATATATTTTAAAATCAAACTATAAATGATATAATGTATATAGAGGTATAATATGAGTAGTAAAAAACACTATACAAATATAACAATATTAAGATGCATCATATGTGCAAGTGTATTACTATACCACTTAAATATCTTAAAAGGCGGCTTTCTAGCAGTATGTACCTTTTTTGTAATAAGTGGTTATTTTACTTGCATTTCAATTCTTAAAAAAGACACTTCTCTAATAGAACATTACAAAAATAAATTTATTAAAATATATATACCACTACTAATAACGGTTATGCTAACAATAATAGTAGTGCCGTTATTCAAAAATATTCACTGGTTTAATCTAAAACCCGAAACTACATCCGTAATATTTGGTTATAATAACTTTTGGCAAATAAAAGCAAATCAAGATTACTTTGCTAGAAGCACTGCATCACCATTTATTCACTTATGGTATATATCAATACTCTTACAATTAGAACTCATTTTTCCACTAATATTAAAAGTATGTAAAAAAATAAAACACAAAATAATTCCAACAATATTTATGTTTCTATTAAGTGTTATTGGAGCAATCTATTTCTATAAATCAAGTATTACAAATAGTATAATATTTACTTATTATAATACATTAACAAGACTATTTTCTTACATATTTGGTATAACATTAGGATTTATCCATACATATTATGATAAACAATTATTTAAAAAAGATTTAATCAAAAACATTATATTTTATATTTACTTAATATTATTAATTATAATGTTTATTCTAATAAAACCATCATCTAATTATTATAATCTTGCACTTATTCTAGCAACCATTATATCTTGTAGACTATTAGATTATGGCAGAACTAAACAAACAAACAAAACAAATATATTTGACTATATATCAAATATTAGCTATGAAATATACCTTATACAATACCCAGTTATATTTATCTTTGAATATATAGAAATAAATAAAAATCAAAAGATCGCACTTATCATATTAATAACACTATTATTATCAATATTACTAAAAAAATTATTAAAAACAAAAAAATTAAAATATATAGTGGTACCAATAATTCTATTATACGGTTCATATATCTATTTAAAAGCAGAAGATTATACCAAAGAAATGAATGATCTAAAAAAACAACTAGAACAAAACGAAAAAATGATGGAACAAAATAATGAAAAATATAGTGAGTTATTAAAAGCTGAACAAGAAAAATTAAATGAAGAACTAAAATCAATTGAAGATGATGAAGAAAAATTAAAAGAAACCATAAAACAATTGCCTATATCAGCAGTTGGTGATTCCGTTATGGTAGGAGCTTCTTGGAATATTAAAAATATCTTTCCAAACAGTTATATAGATGCCAAAGTATCAAGAAGTATGTGGAAAGCAGTAGATGTTATAGAAGAATTAAAACAAAAGAATGTACTCGGTAATCCTGTTATACTTCACCTAGGAACAAATGGTGAATGTTCAAAAAGTTGCAAAGACCAAATAATGAATCTCTTAAAAGACAAAAAAGTATTTTGGATAAATACAACTAATCTAAGTTATGTTAACAAAAACTTACAAAGCTTAGCAAGTGAATATGATAACCTTGAAATAATTGATTGGTATAACTATTCTAAAGACCATAAAGAATACTTTTATGTAGATGGTATTCATTTAAACCCTAAAGGAAGAAAAGCATATGCTTTAATGATATATGATGCAATTTATAATAATTATTTAAAAGAAAATCAAATAAAAAAAGATAATATTATAAAAGAACACGAAGCAAAACAAAATAAAAAAATTACCTTTTACGGAAACGATATGCTATTAAATGCTTACAAGTACATATTAAATGAATATCAAGAATCAAACTTTAATATAGATAATTTTACATATGAATCATTAATTCAAAATATAAAAAATAATTCGAAATTAACAAATAAAATAGTATTTATATTTGATAAAACATTTAATATAACTGAAAAAGAATATCAAAAATTATTAAAATTATTAGATAAAAAAGAAGTATATTTTATTTATTCTAAAAAAATTAATAATATAATATATTTTGATGAAACCAATTATCTAATGCCTGATGGTATTCATTTATCTTTAGAAGGAAATAAAGAAATTATTAAAATTTTAAAAGATAATATTAAATAA
>ENA-OROD01001220-OROD01001220.1-human-gut-metagenome-genome-assembly--contig:-NODE-1220-length-21535-cov-3.481564_pt1 | contig 21535 bp, 16 predicted proteins | sample MGYA00242123_ERZ509038 | MGnify/ENA primary metagenome ERZ509038 (study PRJEB26280, sample SAMEA2338719) | human gut metagenome | biome: human gut; feature: human-associated habitat; material: faeces... | reverse complement strand
GGCTGCCGACCCGGCCGCATTGCAATACTTCGCACCGTTTGCCGGGGCAGCCATCGGAGAATATTTCCGCGACACCGGCCGCCATGCCTTAGTCGTATTCGACGACCTTTCCAAACAGGCCGTAGCCTACCGCGAGGTTTCGCTCATCTTGCGCCGTCCGTCGGGGCGCGAAGCTTACCCCGGCGACATCTTCTACCTGCACTCCCGCCTGTTGGAACGTGCTGCCAAAATCATCAACCAGCAGGAAGTGGCCGAGCAGATGAACGACCTGCCGGAAAGCCTAAAAGGAAAAGTGAAATGCGGAGGTTCGCTCACGGCACTCCCCATCATCGAGACACAGGCAGGCGACGTGTCCGCCTACATCCCTACGAATGTGATTTCCATCACCGACGGACAGATATTCCTCGAAACTGACTTGTTCAACCAAGGCTTCCGTCCGGCCATCAATGTAGGTATCTCCGTATCCCGTGTGGGCGGCAGCGCGCAAATCAAGAGCATGAAGAAAGTGGCCGGTACACTTAAAATCGACCAGGCGCAATACCGTGAACTGGAAGCTTTCTCCAAGTTCAGCAGCGACATGGATTCCGTGACCGTCATGACCATCGACCGCGGACGAAAGAACAACCAACTGTTGATACAACCCCAATACTCCCCTATGCCGGTAGGCGAACAAGTCGCTATCCTCTATTGCGGTACGCACGGACTGATGCGCGACATACGTATCGACCAGGTCATTGCCTTCCAACACGAATTTCTGGAAAGCCTGCGCGCATCGCACCGTCAGGATGTGCTGGAGGTTTTAGAAGGCGGAGTCATCAACGAACAAGTGACCAAAGTCATCGAAGATGTGGCTCAGTCCACTCTTCTGTTATTTAAAAACTGATAGACCATGGCATCATTAAAAGAAGTTAAGGGCAGAATACTCTCGGCCAATAATACGCTGAAGATTACGTCGGCTATGAAAATGGTGGCTTCCGCCAAGCTGCACAAGGCGCAAGAAGTCATCGAAGGCATGTTGCCCTACGAACGGCAGATGTCGGCCATCATGACCCACTTCTTGCAAACCGGCGGTAAGGCGGAATCGCCCTTTGCCACGCAACGGGAGGCAAAGCGCATTGCACTGGTCATATTCTCGTCCAACAGCAGTTTGTGCGGCGGATTCAACTCCAACGTCATACGCTCCTACCATCAGTGGCTGGAGGGGCACGCACAAATGGCAAAGGAAAATCTTATCATCTATCCCGTAGGAAGAAAGATTGCAGACGCTGTGAAAAAATCGGGCTTTACCCCGGCCGGAGATTATACGCACATGGCCGATAAGCCCAACTATACGGAATGTGAGAGTTTGGCAGCAGAACTATGCGAACGTTTTTTGTCGGGCGACATAGACCGGGTAGAGCTTATTTATCATCACTTTAAATCCGCCGGTTCACAGGAACTCGTCAACACGGTATATTTACCGATAGATTTGTCTGCCATGACCGAGGTTCCGACCGACAACCGGCAGCCGGACTATCTGATAGAACCTTCGGAAGAAATTCTATTGGCCAAACTGATTCCGGAGGTGTTGAAGCTGAAAGTCTATACCACTCTTTTAGACTCCAACGCATCCGAACATGCCACACGAAGCATGGCCATGCAGATAGCCACGGACAATGCCAACAACTTGATACAGGACCTCACCGTCGTGTACAACAAAGGACGCCAGCAGGCCATCACCAACGAACTGTTGGACATCATGGGCGGCACCATGGCTTGATGCGCCGCGCTCCGCGACTTCTGAAAAAAGACCGGGCATACCAAGAGAATTTCCTCTGTATGCCCGGTCATTTTTTCCTGATTCCGTTACCGCCCTCACCTGTGTTTCCTACCCCTGTGTTCCAGACCTAAAAAACACGTTCGGAAGGTTCTTTGCAACAGTCTGATAATGAATGTCATAAAAATCTGCGCCAAACGATTTTTCATTCTCAGCCAAACGATTTTTCAATCTCCTGAGATTGATTTTCCGTTCTGCGGCAAACGGTTTTCCAGACTCCTGCCTGCTTTTCAGCGGCGCGGAGCAGAATGCGGTTTTTGTCCCTGAAAACGCGGACGACTTCCCATGTCCGGACGTTCATAAAGCTGTTGCACCTGTCTCATCGTCAACACTTTCTTAAACTTGTCATAGTAGCTCTTCTGCACGTCCAACCGTTTCTCCTGAGCCGAAAAACGAGCCTTTATGTTCTCGTCTATATCTTTATCCGACTGTGTCGCCTGACTTCCTTTTTCCTTTTTGGGCACGCGGCATTCCGCCAACTTTTGCATATATTCCTCGTAAAGGGGAATAAATTTTGCCGATGTTTCGTCGTCCAACATCAGTTTCCCGGCCATCCGCTTGGCCATCTGTTCGGGATTCGTCCGCATACGCGGCGCGTTTCCGCGCTCTTGGGCTGACAATGTGCTTCCGGCCAACAAAGCAAAACATACGGCCATCATCAATTTTCTCATAGTTGTTTCCTTTTTAATTAAACCATTCTTTTTTGTTTCACAGAAGTATGACCCATTTCCAGGTATAAGGTTTACTCGCAAAATCTCTACTCTGCCGAATATAACAAGCTTTAACAAGCCGTACCGGACCGTCACATACTCAAAGGGCCGGCTCCGTTTCCTTACGAAGCCGGCCCCTGCCACCGTTTCTTTCCGGTATGCAAACCGTATTATTTCATCACAAATGTATTATAAGAATGCGCTGCCAGTTCGGCGGACAGGCTCTTCTCTCCTATCTTGACCACCAACGGAGAAACCTCGTCCTTGAAATTTCCGGCCACGACCACATACTTTCCTTCAGGTGTGCGGCTGACCAATACCGGCATCCTGTCGTCCCCTTGGGCTTTGTAAGCCACCACCTGACTGCCTTTCGTGATGAAATGGCTGTAATGCTTCACGGCAAAATACTCCGGAGTATAGGTAAACGTGCGTGTCTTGGAATCCACCCGGATAAGGGCATTCTGTTTCCATCCCCATGGGCTCTCGCCATTGTCGGCCAAGATGAAATTCCAGAAAGTGTACTCGTTGCATCCGTTACCCAAATAATGGTTCATCAGTTCAAAGGTATGTTCGCCTGCTCCCCAGTCGAAACTACCCCACCCGCATTCGCTTTCCGAACACATATAGTTCCACTCGGGATGTTCCTTGCGCAGTACGGGGAGCGACTCGCGGCCTTCCCATTGGAATGCCATGCCGCTTACGTATTCCTGCAACTTCGTGTCGGAAGCAATCTTCTGCACGTAGTCCACACGGTTGGTGTTGAACGTCCCGAGATAAAGCTTCACCTCCGGATGTTTTTGTCTGAGCGTGGGACCCAGATAGTCACGATTGAACCGCACCGTTCCCTCGGCCGTCCATGCACAACCGGGGTAAGGCGTGTAGCTGTATGCCTCATTCTGATATATCACCATATCTATATTCACCCCCTGTTCCTTGTAAGCGTCGATAAACTTACAGAAATAATTGGCATACGCCTGCAAGTAACGCGGGTCCTGTATAAAGTAGTCCGTGGTAGCCAACTGGCGCGGGAATTTATCCCCTCTCCTACCGACCAGTTTCATTTCATCAGGATCCACCTTATCGTTCACATTACCGTAAAGGATGTAATTCATCTTTTCGGGCATGTGGTTGAACTTGCTGCTCAACACAGGATAATCCCCCGTGATTTTCATCCAACTGGGCGGACACCACGGAGATGTCCAGAACGTCAGCCCGGGATTATACTTCTGTGCCGCACGTATGAAGGGGATGATGGACTGTTTGTCGCGGTCTATATTGAAATAACGCAGTTCCAGATCCCCGGCCACCTCGTCGCAACTATACCAAGAACGGGCATAGTCGTTGGCGTTCATGGAAATACGCCCACGGGAAATACGCAAATCCCCCTCCGGAGAAAATACGTTTTTCAGTATCTCGTCCTGTTCGTCACGGGTCAACATGCCCAATGCGTCCCAATCCAATTCATTAAACGTGGCACCCCACGCCTTGAATTCCACAATCGGTGCCACATTCTCTTCCACCGTCACATGGGCATCCGCAGCCTTCTTGGACATCTTCACCGTAGACGTTTTCCACGTATTTCCTTCCGTACTGGCATACCACGTGAATGATTGTGCCAAACTCCCGGCAGACCAAGCCGCCACACAACTGCATGCGAAAAGCAATTTGATTCTTTGTTTCATAATACTTCAAAAATTGGTTAATGAATATCAAGTGCAAATCTAACACTTTTTCCGAAACAGATATCTGATATAAATCAGAAAAAGCGGGCTCACACCCGCTTTCTTCTTAAAAAAAATTAATCCATACTTCAACTTTTATGCGTCATAATCTCCAAAACCTTACGGTCGGTCTCGTTCATGGCTTCGGCTCCGATACTTGTCAGGTTATGTATGCTCTTATCCACATCATCGTCGATGATGCCCTCCACGCTGCTCACACATTTCTGCTGCATGGCCAGCATGGCTGACAATACGGCTGTGGAAACCCCGCTCGTCAATTTCAATGCGCAACTCGGTTTGGCTCCGTCACAAATCATCCCCGTGAGGTTCGCTATCATATTCTTCACGGCGTATGAGACTTGCTCGTACTTTCCTCCCATCAGGTAGGTGATACCACAGCTCGATCCCGTAGAAGCCACCACACATCCGCACAAGGCCGACAGGACACCCAGACTTTGCTTGATATAGATGGCAGTCAGATGGCTCAGCATAAGCGCGCGAACAAGTTCTTCGTCCGTATTGTGATTCTCTTCGGCAAAAACCACGACCGGCATCGTAGCACAAATCCCCTGGTTGCCGCTTCCGGAATTGCTCATCACCGGAATCATAGCCCCGGCCATACGGGCGTCGCACGCACATGAGGTACTCGACAGAATATGAGAGAATATCGTATCCCCCATAATACCGCGCCCCAAAGGACGGCTCAGCGTCTTGCCCAGCTCATGTCCGTAGCACCCTTTCAAAGCTTGGCGGGAGGCCGATTCGTTCAAACGACGTGCTTCCCGGATAAATTCGATTTCTTCCAACGGCGCTTCTACGGAAAAATCGTACACCTTGCGCAAGTTGAGTTCGCATTCGTCCTCTCCGGCTTCCTCTCCTTGTGGCATACGGTTGTCCAACAGCACTTTCCCGTCTTTCTCCACATAGACGAAATGCGTGTGCTGACCGGCAATGACAGCCGTAGCCCTATGGCCGGACCCACTCTCCACTATGGCTTCGACATACAGCTTTTCCGAAATGCCTTCTTTCAATGATATTTTGACACGCCGCTCCGCTATGTATTGTTTGCCCTGCTCTACGTCTGTCGGTGTCACGTCTTTCAGCACCTCCAGCCCGTATGCAGACTTACCTGCCACTACGCCCAAAGCTATAGCTATGGGAAGTCCCACCATACCCGTACCGGGAATTCCCACGCCCATGGCATTTTTCAATATATTCGCACTGAGGAAGACGCTGACTGCGACCGGTCTTTCTCCAAGCACCTCTGCCGCGCGGGCCACACAAAGAGACACGCATATAGGTTCTGTGCATCCCATTGCCGGCACCACCTGTTGCTTCACCAACCGGATGATGCGTTCCCGCTCCGTTTTTTCAATTTTCATGTTTTATTCTTTTCCGGCCCAAAGGTCATTCGTCCGCCAGTTCTTCCTCCACATCCTTGATGTCCGCCTCGGGGGTATAGCTTCCGTAAAAAGTATCATCTCCGGCCGTATCGCCCTCTTCTTCCGACTCCGAATCAGTTTCAGTGTCTTCGTCCACAATGCGGCGGTTGCCGTCTTCGTCATATTCCGGTTCGGGCACAAAACGCAATTTCTCTACCGGTTCGCGTTTCTTGGCAAAAATAGCCTCTACCCAAGTTCCTTTCGCAATCTCCAAGGCTTCATAACCATCGGCGACTTTACGTTCCAGCGTACCGCCTGCAGCATGGATGCGTGAAGCAGGCAGAGTTGTCGTACTAATGTCGAAAGCCGACTCTATAATGTCTTTTATCGTCAAAGATATGGAATCCCAACCACCGCCGAAATTACCTTCTATCAACTTCAGCAGGTCGGACGCCGTAATATGTTTAATGTTCTCATACGAGAGGTCCGTAATCCGGCGAATCTCTTTCTTACGTATGGCCACGGCACCTTTTCGTTTGTCTACACAAGGAAGGATGATATAATTGCCGTCGCTATACCTCATGACTTCCCGGTCGTCTTTCGGGTCGAAATGATATACGTCAAAGGCCAGCCGGATGACGTTCAGCACTTTTTCCTCAGATGAAGAAAAACCTTCTTCCTTAATATCCTTTTGCCACAATTCCAAAAGCTCTTGGGCTTCCGTTCCCCATACATTACTGGCGTTCAAATCGAGAACCGATTCCAAATAGTAATTCTTCTTCTGCATATTCTTTCCTCTTTAATTTTTTGGCAAAAGTAATAAAATAAATACGTTCTACCACAAGTATTTTTGAGAAAACGAGCGGAATGTCCATAAAAAAAGTTACCTTTGACCGTATTAATCTAATATCAATATAAGAAGACTTATGAAGAGACCATTACTTACAGTTACGATGCTCTTTGCGTCGTCGGCATGCCTCTGGGCCGACCCGGTGGACATGGCAAAGGCCAAAGAAGTGGCCATGGCCTATATGCAAAGAGGCCAAGTCCCGGAACCCGTGGAACCCCCTATCGCCAAACGCAAGGATACTGACGGACATGCCCCTCTTTACATTTTCAATCGTGGAAACGACCAAGGCTTCGTCATCATATCCGGAGACGACTGCATGCCCTACGTACTGGGATATACCGAAAAGGGGGACTTCGACCCGCAAACTCTCCCGCCTGCCATGCTCGACTGGTTGGAAGGATACAGCCGAATGATAGAAGCAGCACAAGCCCAGGGTTTAGGGCCGAGAGTACAAACACGAGCCAACGACAAGGAAAACATCGCCCCATTGGTCAGTGCACACTGGTCGCAAGGAGCTCCTTACAATAACTTATGCCCGTATATGTCAAACGGGTCAGGCCGCGCGCTGACCGGATGTGTGGCCACGGCTGCCGCGCAAGTGGCATATTACTGGAGAAAAGAGCTGCCCGACCGTTCGCAGTATGATACGCCGACTTACGGTTACGGCGACGCTCCCGTCACCGAATCATTCCCAAAAGGAACTCCCTTGCAATGGGAACTGATGCAGGACAACTACGGAGGCTCCACGCCCGAGGACATGAACACGGCCGTGGCCACGCTGATGGCCATCACGGGAACCTCCACCTGGCTCACCTATGGTTCGTCTACGTCGGGACAAATCCGTGATTTGGTCAATACCTTCTCCGGACAATTCCTCATGGATAGCCGATGTACATACAAATCCGGCATCAGCCAGTCGGAATGGGAAGATATGGTGTACGACGACCTGGCAAAAGGTTGGCCCATCGTGTACAGCGGAGTATCCCCGACATCAGGCGGACATGCCGTAGTGGTAGACGGATACCGCGCCTCAGACAACCTTTTCCATTTCAATTTCGGATGGGGAGGACAAGGAGACGGGTATTACACCGTGGACGACTTGACGGGTATGAACGGATTCAACGGGCAGCAAGGCATGACCCATGCCATACATCCGCGTGCCTATTCTTTGGAAGGTGAAATCCGGACAGACAAGATGTACACCCGCATGAAAAACGCCATCGAGGTGGAAATCACCAACCATGGAACCACAGACTACAAGGGAATATACCTTGCCATCGAGCGAAAAGAAGAGGAACCGACAGACGTAAGCGACGCACTTCTGAGAGACGTGAACACGGTCGTCCCGAGCGGAGAAACGGCAACCGTGGAATTGACTTACCGGCCCAGTATCGCCGGGCCGTATTACATGTACCTCATGGACAGCAATGCCCGTATCCTGGCACGCCTGACGACCGAAGCCTCCGTACAGGAACCCGTCTTGTCGCTGAACGGCCTCCGGTTCGATGCCGCTCAGGAAAGCGAGAAAACATCCATCATGCTCGGCGGACAAGAAAGCACCCTATTATATAATAAGGTGTACAGCGACGCAGCCTGCGTCCTGGCTTCCATAACGAACGCCCAAGAAGCTACCGCCACCACGCCGACCTTGCAATGCGACCTGTACCAATACGATGCCGGACAATCGGCCTTTGTCAAACGCGAGGAATCGTCGGACAGGGAGACCGTCTTTGTTGAAGGCGCGACACAAGACGTGACGTTCAACTTCGACGACATGGAAAAAGACGTGTTATACGCCGTCGCACTGCACCGTGACTACAAGGCCGGAGGAGAAGAGCGGACGATGGAGGCTGCACCGGAAGACACCATGGTCTATTTCAAGATAGCCGGTTGCGACCTCACCATGGCCGAAACGGACAACCGGGGAACCGTCTTCTTCGGCCATTGGAACAGGGACAAGTTTTTGGAACTGGCGGCCACAACCCCGGCCTTGCACTACGACCTGACACGCGTGACTAGCATAGACAGCCTGCCGCAGGTAGCGAACCCGAACATACTGTTTTATCTTGATGCCGCCTCGGACGTCACCGGACGCAACATCATCAAGGATGGGGTATGCGAGGAACTCTACCTGACCCTGGGTTACGACTACTACGCACAGCAACCTTTCACCGCCCGCCGCGCCGTCTTCGACCCGCAGTCCTCGTCGACGAAATGGCAATACATCGCCCTGCCTTTCGACTGCGAAGTACCCGAAGGCAGCCGCGCACGGCGAATCAAGAAACTGAGCAACATCCTTATCTCGGAATCGGACGAAGTAAACACAACGTTAAAGGCTTGCACGCCTTACCTCTACCGGACTACCCGGCCGGGCGAAGACCGGATTACGGCCACCGACGTGACCGTCGATGACGGTCACGGAACGGCTACGTCCGACACCCTGTCCTACAGTTTCAGCAATGGAGTGGCCCGGAAAGGACTCCGCATGCTGAACAAGGCCGACATACAGACCTTCGTAGAGGACGAGGGCGCCACCATCGCCGCTTTCAGCGGTTACCTTACGTACGACAAGGACGTAAGCATCAACATCTACGCATACGAAAAGAAAGACAAGGAAAGCGAGGAGCTCGGCGAACTGTTGGGACAAGCCTACCTCTTAGCTGAAAATCCGGAAGGACAACTGTCACAGGAAGCCCTCAACACGTTCCTCGGCCAAATCCACACCGCAGCCGTATGCTATACCCGCCATCCGGAAGCGGAGGAGATAGCCGAAGCCGCCGCCCTTCTGGAGGAGAATATCAAAGCCTGCCGACAGAACCTCATCCCCACAGATGCGCCCATCGACCTCACGGATGTCTACCTGACCAATGCTTCGTTTGAAAGCCGACGCACCACGGGTTGGGACATCACGCGCGAGACAGGGCAGAGTTCAAAGGTGGCGGACGTTTCCTCTTTAGACAACTACATGGTGGATGCCGATGGCAGTTACGTGTTCTACTCTTATTCCAGTAGCGGGGCAGGCAGCGTCACGCTGAGCCAGAAAGCTACGAGCCTGAAAAACGGATTCTACCGCGTGAAGGCATGGATAGCCACTGACGAAGGACAGAGCGTCACGCTCTTTGCCAACGAGGCCATGGCCACGATGACCGACGACGGTTTCGGCGGACGTTACCTGCGGGAAACCGTCATAGACAGCATCCACGTGACGGACGGCATGCTCACCCTCGGCATCAAAGGTAACGACGGATGGTATAAGGCCGACAACTTCAGAGTGTATTATCTGGGCGACGGCACCACCTCCGTCACTCCCGTACGTAAGGGCACAGCTACCGTCAAAGCATATGGCGGAGAGGGTTGCATCAGTTTGCAAGGTCCGGAAGGACAAGTACTGACCGTTTCCATTTACGGAACGGACGGACGCATGGTACGGCAAGTGACCGTCGACGGGCGCGAACAAGTGCGCGGTCTCTCCAAAGGGCTATATATCGTAGACCGGCAAAAAGTCATCGTCCGGTAATACGGACAATCGACCACATCGCCTACATTACCCCACTTCCACCTACAAGGTATGGAAGTGGGGTTTTTATTTCATATTTTTATCACCCATAATCAAACGGTACACAAGAGCAAAATCGGCGATAAATTATCGTATTTTACGTCTTAAAAAGGAGAATTCATAGAAAATATTGATGGAAATACCCAAAAAACACACCAAACCTTATAATTATATTATATTTATTTGTAACTTTGTTTTGAGTTCATTTACTTATCATTCATTAAAAAAATGGACAGTATAAAAACAATTATCAAATTAGATGACTGAAAAAGCAAGAAAACAGAAGTGGAATACAGGGTGTATTCCACTTCTTATATTATACATAATCCATGGAGTATTCGTCACGGCCTACATGGGGGAATATTATCCCGAGGTGGAGTTCGCCTTTTGGGTCGCCGAAGTCTTCCTCGTCATGCACGCCTACGCTTTGTGCAGACTGCCCCATAAGGTAGAATGGAATGACTTCTGGGGCATCAATTATCTTTGCACATACATCCCCACACTTCCAAACTCCCCAAAACGGTCTGCCCTTTACATCAGGATTTTCATCCGGATTTTCTCTGCCAGCTTGGTAATTATTCCACCCACCGCTATCGTATCAGCCCGACTACACCTCCCTTTGTATACAACTTTCTACGCCTTATTATATGGCCAAGCAGCCGTAGGCACAGCGTGTTTACTCATCTTGCTGAAAAAGAAGTGGACGCAGCACCGGTGACGGCCACCTTTATGACGCCATCCAGCCTGTTCTCAAAAATCCGGTAGGCTTCTTCAATACGTTCCAACGGGAAACGGTGGGTGACGAGCGGCGTGGTGTCAATCCGGCCCGCCTCTATCAGGGAAAGGATTTCGGCACAATCGCAACCGTCCACCCCTCCGGTCTTGAACGTCAGGTTCTTCCCGTACATGTCCGGCAACGGTAACAACTGAGGCTTGTCATAAAGTGCCACAATCGTCACGATGGCATTGGGACGGGCACACTCCCAGGCCAGTCGGAAACTGTCCTGACTACCGGCTACTTCCAACACCACGTCCGCCCCTCCATGGGCACTATGGCTCAGCACAAAGTCTTTACAGCCTTCGGGAGTCGTCACCTCTACCTCGGGATAGTGTTCGCGCACGAAACGCAACCGCTCCTCCGACCGTTCGCAAACGATGACGCGATGCGGATTCTTCAGCATGACACACTGTAAAGTGCATATCCCCGTGGGGCCTGCACCGATAATCAACACCGTGTCCTCTTCCTTGATTTCCGAGATACGCGCCGCCCAAAAGCCTGTGGCCAAGATGTCGCCCACGAACAAAGCCTGCTCGTCGGTCACCGACGGGGGAATCACATTCAAGCCCTGATCCGCATACGGAACCCTGACAAATTCGGCTTGTCCTCCGTCGATGCGGCAACCCAAAGCCCATCCGCCATGAGGGTCGGTGCAGTTGTTCACGTATCCGTGTCGGCAAAAGAAGCATTCCCCGCAAAATGTCTCCACGTTTACGGTCACCCTGTCGCCCGGCTTGACCGAAGTGACTTCATGGCCTACTTCTTCCACCACCCCGACCATTTCATGCCCTACCGTGATTCCCGGTACGGCACGCGGCACACTCCCATGTTTGATGTGTAAATCACTGGTACAGATGCTTCCCAACGTCACCCGTACGATGGCATCCCGCCCGTCCTGCAACTCCGGACGCGGCTTTTCCCTTAATTCGAATCTCCCTTGTTCTACGAACGTGTATGCAAGCATAATCGTCTCCTTTCTTTTGAACGGTTCTTTCCGTACGCAAAGATAGCGAAAGGCGAGTGCAGTTCCAAGCCAAAAGCTTGCTTTTGAGCGAGGAACTACCGAGCCGCATCCTGTCTTCGTGAAACAAAGAAAACGAAAGGCGAGTGTAGTTCCAAGCCAAAAGCTTGCTTTTGGGCGAGGAACTGCCGAGCCGCATCCTATCTTCGTGGAAACAAAGACAGCGGCCCTCCATCCCGCTACTCCGCTGCACCGCCCGCCCCTTCTCCCCTTCACACTCCGCAGGCGTAGACTGACAAAATGGCAGTTTTTCGCCCCACTCTCAGAGAGAAAAAAGACGGAAACAGCCTCATCTGGAAAATTCTTTTTAAGAAACATACATATTTGTGCGGCATATCCCAATAAGAATTATGGAATATTCACAATCAATTGCAAGAGATTGATTTCTCATTCGGCTGAAAGCGATTAATTTTTCTCCGCATAACTTTCCGTCATCGTCCTCATCCCACCCCAAAAACAAGAAGAAAAGGGCAAAACATCCTACGGGAAAAAGGGATTTTTTCTCTATTCCGACGTTATTCCCCGACAAAAAGCTACTGTCATTTTGTATGGCTTCCCCCTCGCCTATGCCGGATGCCCGGATACGGAAGGTAAGTAAAAGACAAACGGAAATTACATTCAAGCATGAACCGGCTTCTTATCCGTTACATATTGTCCCAGGCAAAAGGCTCGAGAATCCATTATTTTCGCACACGCCTGCACCCGTTCCCGAAAAACCAAACCTAAGCTCATTATAACTGACATTTTGGCAGACTCAAAATGAAGTTCAATGAAAAAATGAATCACAAAAAGGGATACCGCGACCGGCATCCCTTTATCTTTAAAACAAAATCCCCGTACGTAAGGAAAACGTTCCTACACAAACGCGGGACACATCTCCCCCTCTGGGTTCTATTCCTCTTCCAACGTCATGCCCAAATAAGAACAAGAGAAGTTCTTTCCTTTTACGGAAGGAAACTGGCTGCGCGCATCCACATCTTGCCGTGAACGCAAATGCTCCACTATGCGATTGTAACATTCCTGCGCGTTACGAGCCTTGCAACGAGCCTTGAACCGCGTATCCTTATACTGGAACTTCGTGGTGCCGGGAATGGGAACCACACGTTTGAAAAGGATTTCCCCTTCATACCATCCCGGACGGTCGTTGATGGAAAAACGGGCCGCGGGTTCCTTCTCCGAACTTTCGGCCAAAGACTGCGTCCTGCCTCCGTTCACTTTAAATTCGGCCAAAGTCGTAGCCGTCGTCTTAATCACAATAAAATACACACGGGGACGTACCTTATAACGCTTGGGATAAGGCATCGGACTATCCATGTATTGGCGCAAATCTTTCACGAAAGCCTCATCCAACGTAATACCCGGCAGAGAAGACAGAAAATCGAAAGCCTCTTCCGCCGAACTCACCACGCACTCCTCGTCAAAATAGCGAATGTATAAATTCATCAATTCATTAAATAAATAAAACCATAAAATCCGAACAATTATACACCAAGGATATAATTAGTCGGAGACCGGTGCAAAATTATATAAAATCTCCCGTCCGGACAAATTTTGTCTGGTTTAATCCGCCCCTGCGATAACAAAATAAGTAACTTTGCACAACCATTCATGATAATTTGAACATGCCTATCATCAGATTCATTAAAAACTGGACTCTCCCCATCGCCATGCTCGCGGGAGCATTGTCTTACTTCATTTACACCGGGATTCCTGCCCTGGAACCTACGAAGCCTTACGTAGCCCGGTTTATCGACATCCTGCAACCGACATTGATTTTTGCCATGCTTTTCATCACATTCTGTAAAGTGAATCCCAGAGAACTCCGTCCTTGCCGTTGGCATGGATGGCTGCTCTTGATTCAGGCCGGCTGTTTTGCCCTCCTTGCCGGACTTTTGAAATGTTTTCCCCATCTGCCGGGCCAGGTTTTGGCAGAAGCCGCCATGCTGTGCATGATTTGCCCGACAGCTACGGCGGCGGCAGTGGTCACCGGAAAATTGGGAGGCAGTGCGGCCAACCTGACCACCTATACCATTTTAATCAATCTGGTCACGGCACTGATAGTCCCCATATTCGTCCCCTTGATTCACCCCCACCCCGATTTGACATTCGGTGTCTCCTTTTCCTTAATATTAAGCAAAGTCTTCCCTCTCCTGTTCTGCCCGTTCCTGGCCGCTTTATTCGTTCGCTACTGCCTTCCGGGCGTACACAAACTGGTCGTCCGCTGCAAAGACCTGGCATTCTATTTGTGGGCCGTGGCACTGGCCATTGCCATCGGGGTTACCGTGAAGAGTATTGTCCACAGCGAAGTATCGGTGCTTTACCAATTGGGCATAGCCGGCATATCGCTTGTTTGCTGCGTCGTACAATTCTGGGCGGGGAAACGCATCGGAACCTGTTACAATGATTCCATCAGCGCAGGTCAGGCCTTGGGACAAAAGAACACGGTATTTGCCATTTGGATGGGGTATACGTTCATGACTCCGGTCACATCGGTAGCCGGAGGCTTCTACAGCATTTGGCACAATATCTACAACTCTTACCAACTCTACCGTAAACGAAACGAAGAAAACAAATGAAACCGGAATGTATAAAAACAAGAAAAGCCACCCTCACGGGCAGCTTTGCCTGAGCGGAAAACGAGACTCGAACTCGCGACCCCGACCTTGGCAAGGTCGTGCTCTACCAACTGAGCTATTTCCGCAAAAGATGCTTGTTCCATTAAGTTCATTAGCTTTTGCATTCCCCTGAATGCGGTTGCAAAGGTACAATTATTTTTTTAAAGCGCAAGCATCTGTATGGAAAAAAATCAATCGTTATTTCATTTTTTCTGTTTTCAACACATCCTGTCCCGATAGTCGGTGTAACTGAAACGCCGGTAATATTCCAAAGTCCCGTCGCTATGCAGCATCGCGATGTCCGGATGGCGGATGCCGTTGAACATATTGGTTTTTACCGTAGTATAATGTATCATATCTTCAAAGATAATCCGGTCGCCCGGCGCGAGCGGATGGCCAAAGCGCCATGCGCCCATGTAGTCACCGCTCAAACAACTGTTCCCGCCCAAACGATAGACATTTTCTTCCGGAGCCGCACGTTTCACCGCATCGGGTTCCATCGTCTCGGCGTTACGTACCGCCGGTTGATACGGCATTTCCAAACAATCCGGCATGTGGCAAGTGAAGCTCACGTCGAGAATGGCCGTACGTATCCCTTTATTTTCCACTACATCGACTACCGAAGCAACCAACGGACCGGTTTGCCAGGCAAAAGCCGAGCCCGGTTCCAAAATGACCGTAAGGTCGGGATAGCGTTCCTTCAAGCCTTTCAGGATGGCCACCAGACGCTCCACATCATAATCCTTCCGCGTCATCAAATGGCCACCTCCCAGATTGAGCCATTTCAATCGGGACAGCCATCTCCCAAACTTCTCCTCTATATGCTGCAATGTGTGTTCGAGTGCTTCGGAAGAACTCTCGCAGTGACAATGACAATGGAATCCTTCAATCCCGGCAGGCAGTCCGTCCGGAAGCTGCGAGGCCATCATGCCGAAACGGGAACCGGGCGCACAAGGATTGTACAAGTCCACTTCTATCTCCGAATACTCCGGATTGATGCGCAGCCCGCAAGAGACACGCTCCTCCGGATGCAGACGGTTGTATTCTTCCACGCACGGATAGAAACGGACATACTGGCTCATGGAATTGAACGTGACATGACTGCTGCACGAGAGTATCCGGTCGAAATCACGTTCCGTATACGCCGGAGAATAAGTATGTGCCTTGCTACCGAACTCTTCCGCCGCCAAACGAGCCTCGTAGAGGGAACTGGCCGTAGTATGGCTGATGTATTCCCTGAAAACAGGGAACGATTTCCATAAAGCGAAAGCCTTGAAGGCTAAAATGATTTCCACTCCCGCCCTTCGGGATACATCCCGAATCAGCTCCAGGTTACGCCGCAACAAATCTTCCTCTATGATATAGCACGGTGTCGGCACACCTTCGTATGTAAAACGGTCTGTCTTCATGCTGCCCACTTACCTACTTAATATATGACATGCACATTATCCAACCACAATGTGGTTCCTACAGAACCCACGTACGCACCTCCGTAACTGGAATCGAACTGCAACACGATATGCGTGGGCGTTTCACCGGCATCGGCCCAACCCACTTCCTTGATAGGCACCATCTTCCCCTTGCTGTTACGGGTGTATTGTGTCTTGTCACCGGATATCAGTCCCATATAACTTTGGAACCCCGGCTGCTTGGTAATATCACCGTATTTAATAGGAAATTTTGCACCGTTTACCCAATCCGTATTGTGGTTGAAACGATGAATCATCGTTCCTATGCGTTGGGCGTACACATTTCCTTTTTTGTCTTCCCAGCGTTTCTGGAGCAAACATACCACATCGGGCATATCTTTTCCCTGGACTTTGGTCACGCGGCTAAACCCTGTCTGACGGATACGGTCCGGTTCGTCGGAAAGTTTCACCTTATAGTCGAAACTGATAGCCTGCGGACGTTTGGTAAAAGGTATGCCCACAGCCAATTTGCTCATCGGATTGGACGTATTGGTAATCGGTTCGGGCACGCTGCCCAGAAAAACAGAACCGGCTGCCAACACTTCTATATTCACAATTCCCATGACTTTCACTTTCTCTACATGAGTCTCCAGGCGGGCACAATAACCGTCTCCCCGCTTCTCCCGGTAAACCGAAGTATTCGTCTTGGTGATTCCGCAAACCTTGGCCATCACATTCGACGTTGCCCATGGCGAACCTCCCTGATTCGTATAAGCCTTGTTCTCGTTCCAGACCGCGTCCGGACCGATTTCGTACAACTGTTTGGTATCTCCACCGATAATGCCGCTCTCCTTAATGTTACGGACAATCCATTGATCGAAATCACCAAACTTAATCAATTCCGACTGGGCCATGCCCTGCATCACGGGCCATACAGCCAACAGCCCTGAGACATACACACTCTTAAAATTCATTTTATATCTCTGTTTTTAGTTTTTTTCAAAAAGCCTCATTGATATTAAAGGTGAAATTCGGGCTGTCTTTGGTAAAGCCCAAATCAAAACGTATATTCACCCTTTTCTTGAACTCCCAACGATAGCCGATACCATAGTTGGGAAGCATCTCATCATAATATATATGACCGAAATTAGGAAACACGTTGGCCAGCCCCACCCATACGGCTATTCCGTTGCGCCCCTTGATATGTTGGCGCAGCTCCAACTGCCCTTCCATGATATTACGGTCGCGATATCGCCCTTCATAATACCCACGCATGCGCCCCAACACCCCGACCTGGGCCATCATGGTCCAAGGCACATCTCCATAATTGAACAAGGTATGCAATTCCATGGCCAGCACGCCGCCTTTCCACACCTGATGGTAGGTGCTATAAGTCAAGTCGGTATAACTGAAAGCGTAGTCGTTTCCGAAACCGGACGGGTAGAACATCTGTTCCCAACGAAAGAAATTGCCGCGGTAGGCATTCAGTACAAAGTCTCGCGTATCGTACGTGAAATTAAATCCCGCTCCGTAATTCGCCACCGATTTGTCTTGTCCCTCCAGCAACGTCTCGTTCTCAAAACCGAAACTGTTCACCCATTCTACGTCCACGACCGGCCCCAAAAAGACCGATTCGTTCAGGCGAAACAAAAAACTGGGCTTGAACTGAAGCTTCACACGCTCATAGTCGCTCTTATTCGCATCACTGGTACCGTTTTCATAACCTATTCCCCAAAATTTTCCCGGAAAGGTATAAAACGACAACTGATAATCGAAACGGTATCTCTGATGAGGTAGAAAATTATTTCCCCGCAACCCTACAGCCAACATCCCCGACAGGGAAGCATTGGCGTACACCGAAACATTGGACTTGGGCAACAAAGGATCGGAACGATCCCATGAATACAGACCGGAGGCCGTAGCTCCCAATCCAGCGGAAGTAGCAGCCGAATAACTCGGCCCTATCAACATACTGAAATCGAAAGGCCGGTCTTCGTGTTTATTGGTGTTACTCAGATAACGCCCTATCCACTTGAGCGGATTGCGCGTCTTGCGAACCGGCTCCACAACTGAAGATACAGAATCCGCGCCAGGTTTTATACTGTCTTTCACCTCAGCGAAGGCATGCCCACCTTCTCCGACAGCCCGAACAAACATGCAAGACAGCCCGTACAAAAGCACAGTACAAAAGAATCTATTCCGCATTTCTTATTCCATGAAGTTGCAAAATTACAGTTTTTTTGCCATTAAGAGCTACTGTTTTCAGTATATTGATGCTTTCTTAAAAGAATTAACACTATGATTTCTACATCCTATCAGCCTGTTTGTCACGAAAAACCGCCAGCAAACATTGTAAGGAACAAAAGATTTGCGTAATTTTGTCTTAATGAACAAACGAAATACAAATACTATGACTCAGATATACTCCTACGAAAAGATTCGGAACGACATGAGACTTCTGGAACTGCTCTCCCAAAGCGTCCCCAACATCGGTGCCGCATGCACGGAAATCATCAACCTGGAGGCCATTCTGAACCTGCCCAAAGGCACGGAACATTTCCTGGCCGACATACACGGGGAATACGAGGCCTTCCAGCATATCTTGAAAAACGCGTCGGGCAATATCAAACGTAAGGTGAACGAAATATTCGGAACCACGATGCGGGAGTCGGAAATCCGGCAACTCTGTTCCCTGATTTATTACCCCGAACAAAAGCTACAATACATCAAGAACTCCGAAACGAACCTGAACGATTTCTACAACATCACCCTTCACCAACTCGTAAGCGTATGTCAGTCGGTCTCGTCCAAATACACGCGTTCTAAGGTGCGTAAGGCGCTCCCTAAGGAATTTGCCTATATCATAGAGGAGTTGTTGCACGAGTCTCCGCAAGACTATAACAAACAAGCTTACTTCAACCGCATCATCGAGACCATCGTGTCCACCGGACGGGCTGATGAATTCATCTGCGCCATCTGCAACCTGATACAACGCCTGAGCATCGACCAGTTGCACATCCTCGGCGACATCTTCGACCGCGGCCCCGGAGCGCACATCATCATGGATACTTTGTGCAATTCCCACAACTTCGACATTCAATGGGGCAACCACGATATCCTGTGGATGGGAGCCGCTTCCGGCAATGACAGTTGCATAGCCAACGTGATCCGTATGTCCATGCGCTACGGCAACCTGGGCACGCTTGAAGACGGATACGGAATCAATCTGCTTCCATTGGCTACTTTTGCAATGGATACGTATGCCGATGATCCTTGCACCATCTTCATGCCGAAGATGAATTTTGCCGACGCTCATTATAATGAGAAGACTCTGCGCTTGATCACTCAAATGCATAAAGCCATTACCATTATCCAGTTTAAACTGGAGGCCGAAATTATCGACCGTCGTCCGGAGTTTGGGATGACCAACCGCAAACTGCTGGAGAAGATTGATTTTGAGCGTGGCGTCTTTGTATACGAAGGAAAAGAATATGCTTTGCGCGATACCAACTTCCCGACCGTAGATCCTGCCGATCCTTACCGGTTGACGGAAGAAGAACGCGAATTGGTAGAAAAGATTCATTATTCATTTATGAATAGTGAAAAGCTGAAGAAACACATGCGTTGCCTGTTTACCTATGGCGGAATGTATCTGGTGTCAAATTCGAATCTTCTTTATCACGCTTCTGTCCCTCTGAATGAGGATGGCAGCTTTAAGCATGTCAAAATACGTGGTAAGGAATATTGGGGGCGTAAATTGCTGGATAAAGCCGATCAACTGATTCGTACTGCGTATTTCGATGAAGAAGGGGAGGAGGATAAGGAATTTGCTATGGATTACATTTGGTATATGTGGTGTGGTCCGGAAGCTCCCTTGTTCGATAAGGATAAGATGGCAACCTTTGAGCGTTATTTCGTAGAAGATAAAGAATTGCATAAAGAGAAGAAAGGTTATTATTATACATTGCGTAACCGGGAAGATGTCTGCGATCAAATTTTGGCAGAGTTTGGAGCTTCCGGTCCTCATTCGCATATCATCAACGGTCATGTGCCTGTGAAAACGATTCAGGGAGAACAGCCAATGAAAGCCAATGGCAAGCTTTTCGTTATTGATGGCGGATTCTCAAAAGCTTATCAGCCGGAAACGGGAATTGCGGGATATACGCTTGTTTATCACTCTCATGGTATGCAGCTTGTGCAGCACGAGCCGTTCCAGTCTCGTCAGAAAGCTATTGAAGAGGGGCTTGATATCAAATCTACCAACTTTGTCTTGGAATTCAATTCGCAACGGATGATGGTGAAAGATACCGATAAAGGAAAAGAACTGGTGACTCAAATACAGGATTTGAAGAAATTGCTCGTTGCTTATCGTACTGGTTTGATTAAAGAAAAGGTATAATAGATAAAAGTGAACTGCACTCCTAAAAGTTAGATACAAAACTTTAGGAGTGCAGTTCAACTATAATAAGGGGAGATTTTCTTTTTAGGGACCATTCGAGTGCCCCTTTTTTATTACAAATCAATGGCCATTATATTCCATACTATACATATCATAACCTTTGGCCCAATAGTCTTTTCTTATTTCTTTCAATGTAAATCCCTGTTTTTCGTAGAATTTATAAGCTAATTGTGAAGTTCTAACAGTTATTTTTTGAATACCATTAATAGACTTTATTTTTTCAATTCTATATTTTAGTAATTGTGCTCCTAGTGATTTACCTTGGTGCTGGGGATGTATGATATCCCAACTTATTTTTCCAGTGGTTTTGTCATCTGTGAAGTTTATTCCACCACATCCGACAATCTCCTTGTTAAGCAAAAGAACAAAATACAGCTCACGTTCACTATCCAGATAATTGCTGAAATCAGCTTCTTCTTCCAGTGCAAAATATTCAGGTGTGTTCTGTCTGATTAAATCTATTACGGCATTTTTGTCTGTTTCCCGGTATTCTCTAATTACAGTCATGTACATCTCACGTTAATTGGTAAGTTTAGAAAAGAACAATACCCGCTTCGATAATAGCTCCCTTATCGTAATTGCTCGATTTATTATAGAATCTGGTTAATCCATATCCACCTGTTGCAAAGATGCCGAACTTCCTGGTAAATTGATATTCCAGATTTGCACGTGCCTGCAGTGCGTACAGGCGTTTCGGGATGACCTCATCTTTGTTGTCAAAAGCCTCGATATGCTGATATCCGAGGTCTCCGCTGATGGATAACCCCTTGTAAAGGGGGAAAGACAGACCGGCACGATAGGATGCGCTGGCCGAAAACTTATTATTCAATCCCTGATACATGGAACCCACTCCCAATATGGTATAAAACAACTGGTTCTTGAACCGTACCCCGATATTGGCAGGCGTTGCGTTTCCACCGTATACCATCATTTGCACTTTTGTGTCAGGATTTGCATTCACCAAACCAAGTTGGAAACCTTTCATATCTTCTTTGTAGTAATTGACAAGACCAATTTGAAGTCCGCGCGCTTTCGTTGCGTAGTTGCATAATGCTACTTGCACTCCATTCAGCTTTGATGCGGTTATATTGGCAATTCCTGCTATCTGCAAACCGTTCATGTGTTCGCCTACTACATTTAAAAGTCCCGAAGCCATCAGACCACCGAAGCTCTGTCCGGTGATATTTGCTATTCCGGAGAAGTGTAAGCCCGAAGCCA
>ENA-OROD01001218-OROD01001218.1-human-gut-metagenome-genome-assembly--contig:-NODE-1218-length-21560-cov-3.641060_pt1 | contig 21560 bp, 24 predicted proteins | sample MGYA00242123_ERZ509038 | MGnify/ENA primary metagenome ERZ509038 (study PRJEB26280, sample SAMEA2338719) | human gut metagenome | biome: human gut; feature: human-associated habitat; material: faeces... | reverse complement strand
CTACCGGTCCTACTGGAGCAACTGGGCCTACTGGAGCTACCGGTCCTACTGGAGCAACTGGGCCTACTGGAGCTACCGGTCCTACTGGAGCAACTGGGCCTACTGGAGCTACCGGTCCTACTGGAGCTACCGGTCCTACTGGAGCAACCGGTGATACTCCAACATTGACAATAGGAACAATAACAACTGGTGAACCAGGTACGCAAGCTGATGCAACCATTACTGGTGCTAGTCCAAATTTTATTTTGAATTTAACTATTCCAGCCGGTCCTACAGGTCCTACAGGGGTCACTGGAGAAACTGGAGCTACCGGGCCAACAGGGGCAACAGGTGCTACTGGAGAAACTGGAGCTACCGGACCTACCGGACCAACTGGACCAACTGGGCCAACAGGGGCAACAGGTGCTACTGGAGAAACTGGACCTACGGGGCCTACCGGACCTACCGGACCAACTGGACCAACTGGACCAACTGGACCAACTGGACCAACTGGACCAACTGGTTAAATCTTTTAATTATTAATTAGTAAAGTATGATTCTTATCTATAGAGTCATACTTTTTATTTAGACAGACCGATTTAAAAGAATTAATCTTTTCTAATGTATATTATTACATAATAAAAGTACTACCATTTAGTAGTACTTTAAGCTTTCTTTGTAAATAGTTTCTTTATAGCAAACCAAATATTTTCAAATAGACTCATTATAATTATTATTACAAAGATGATTCCTATCGATATTAAAAAACCCTTTAAACTTTGAAAGAATAGTATATATTTACCAAAGTTTTCTATCTTCTCTTTGAAATATAGACCGGTTACCATGGATGTAGATATAATAGTTTCATTAGAGTCTTTTAATTCAACTTTTATGCCATCAGGTTCAACAGATAATACTTTTGCAAACTTATATTCTTTATCAGATGTATAGTAAGCAATTATTTGATTTTCTTTTACTTCTGATGGATCTAGTTCATGAGCAATTACTATATCATATTTATTTATTTCATATGGTTCATAGTTTTCTGTTGCTACTATAAATCTATTACCTAGGAATCTTAAGGATTCGCCTTTATCAACAATATTTTGTATAAATATTATAAAGATAAAAATACTTATAATAACTAATAATGTAATAATCAATCTTGTTATAAATGTTCTCATACTATTCTACCTTTCTATATACTTTTATAATATATGTATACCACAAGTTGTATTAAGATTGCAAGAATTTTAGATGGAACTTGATGTTTCATTTGAATATAAGGTTTTATATACTTTAGATGTTTTTAGTAGTTCTTCGTGAGTACCAGAACTTTCTAGTTTACCTTTATCAATAATATTAATTATATCAGCATCTACGATAGTAGATAGACGATGAGCAACGATTATTATTGTGTGGTCTTTTACTAAGTTATTAATCGTTTTTTTGATATATTCTTGTGACTCATTATCTAGAGCAGATGTTGCTTCATCAAATAAAATTATTTTAGTATTTAATAGTAGAGTTCTTGCGATTGCTAGACGTTGTTTTTGACCACCAGATAGGTTTATTCCACCCTCTCCTATAACTGTATTATACTTATTAGGCAGTGACATAATATAGTCATCTATATATGCTTCTTTACAGTACTTTCTTACTTCTTTTAAAGTTACATTAGGTTTTACTAATTTAAAGTTTTCAAGTATTGTTAAATTAAATAGGAATGGTGCTTGTCTTATAATAGAAATATTTTCACGTAGAGATTTTTCAGTTAAATCTTTTATATTTATACCATCTATTAATATTTCACCAGTTGTTGAATCAAAATATCTTAATAGTAAATTAAAGATAGTTGATTTACCATTACCAGATTTACCTACAACAGCAATCTTTTTATTTGGTACTACTTTTAGATTTAGACCATTTAAAGTATAGTCTTCATCTTCAGAGTATTTGAATTTTACATTTTTAAATTCAATTACACCAGCATTGTTTACTAATGTCTTTTTACCAAAATGTTCATCTTCATATAATCTGTTATTAATAATTTCATCTATTCTTTTTAGTGATACTGTTACTTTATTATAACTTACTCCAAATTCAGAAATACTTTCTACAACTTCATCTATTCTCCAGATATACATTTCCATCATTATGAAGGTTGCATAGGTAATTTTTCCTTGAATAAAGAAATATCCACAGGTTAATAAAATTACAAATTGAAGAGTAAAATAGGCTAAATTATTAAAACCATAATACCATACTTCGTGATTTTTTATTTTTTTTGTATCTGTAAATAGTGCAGTTAGGCGTTCTTTGATACTTTTTTCTATATTTTTCTTTATACCTAGTGATTTTATTTCTCTTATACCGGTTATATTTTCAGTTGCGGTTTTAACATAGGCATCTGATTGTTTTTTTATTTGTTCTTGGGTCTTTTTTATTTTAGGGAAATACTTTGTAGAAATATAACCCATTACAATACCAAAAATAACTATTTCTAAACCTATAACCCATGAAATAGAGAAAGCTAAAATTAGAATTGCTACTACAACTAAAGCTTTACAAATTAATTTTATTAATTTAGCAAGTAGTTCCATTACTCGATCTGGATCATTATATAATCTATTAATAAACTCTCCAACCCCAATATCTTCAAAGGCTTTAGCTGGTAGGCAATCTATTTTTTTATATAAATCCATGCTAACATTTTCTATGAATTTTATCTCTAAGTAGTTATATATTTTATCTCGTGGAATTTGTAAAAATGAGAAAAGTAATATATATATTCCTTCCCATAAAGCTAAATATTTTATAAAGCCCATTATGTCTTTTAAGATAAGAAATTCTAGTGCCTTACCCCAAAAGTAAGCAGCAAATAATACTGGTAAATATGATGATAAAACTAAAAGCATATATAGAATTAATCTTGGTTTTTCATCTTTTAAATAGTGCCATAATATTTTAAAATTATTATATTTTTTCATATACTTAGTCTAATCCAATTATATTTTTATTGGATACTCCTTTCTTTTAATAATGTTTTTTCCACAACAAAAGAGGTCTTGATGACCTCTTTATATAACTATATTTATTATACGTTTAAAATTCGTGAGAATACTTTTGTTCTCACTAGGTCATCATTTTTTCTCATTATTTTGTTGTTTAAATTCCAAATCATATTCTCACTCCTTTCTTTTGTTTATGGCTTAATGATAACATCCATTTCAATGTATGTCAACCTTTTTTTGTTAACAAAGAAAAAACGTATAGAAAACTATACGTTTAACGATTATTCCATCTTGTTGGGAAATTAACATATCTAGTTGGATTTACAGCATTTCGTTGATATTGATCCCAGGTACATCCACCACCTCTGAACCAGTCACAATTTGTTATTTCTAGATGTACGTGTGGACCTGTTGCACAACCTGTTGCTCCCATGTATCCAATTATTGTAAATGGTGTTACTATTTGACCTTCTCTAATATCTCCAAAACTACGCATATGAGCATAAGTTGAATAAATATATTTTCCATTTACGTCATGTCTTATTTTTACAACTAAAGCTTTTCCATTACAACCATATATACAGTTTCCACCATTTCTCCAGTCACCGGATATGCAATTATCATGATATACTTTCCATACTCTTCCTGTTGCAATTGGATATACTGGAATTGCTTTATCGGAACTTGAAACATCTAAGCCTAAGTGACCACCATAACCATAGAATCCTTGAGTAAGGTAACCATATTCAATTGGTCTATAGAAACCATTTACACTTGGTATAGAGTCACCAGTTTGAGATTGACTAATTCTATATTGACAAGCTTGAATATCTTCATTTTCTCCACAACCTAATTTTTTATAGTAATTAACGTTTTCTTGAGCAGCTTTTATTTGTTCTTCAATACTTGGCATTGTCTCTTTAATAGCCATAGAATCAGCTTGAATCTTAGCTCGTTCATCTTCAAGAGATGTCTTTAATTTATTTAATTCTTCTTTTTGAGCTTTTTGATCTTTTTGTTGACTCTTATTCTTTTCAATTAACGCTTCTAGATCTTTTATTAGTTGTTCATTATATTCAGTTAATTGTTCAACTACAGATAGACGATAAATCATATCAGTTATATTACTTGCTCCAAAAGCATATTCTAGATAAGCATTATCACCATTAGATATTTGATAGTACTCAATTATTCTTTTGCTTTCTTCGCCTTTTGCCTTAATCTCTTCATTGCTTGCTTCTATTTCAGCTTGTAATGATTTAATCTTTTCTTCAGCTTCAGTTATTTGCTTTTCAATATTGGCGATTTTTGTTCTTATCTTAGCAACCTCAGCATCGTTTGTTGCTAGGTTTGCCTTTTGTTCTTCTAGTTTTTTAGTATATTTTTTTACTTCATCTTCAAACTGCTTTAACGTTTTAGCACTTGTATTCATAGGTAGTGCCACAAGTGGTAAAAGTAAAGTTATTATTGATAAGATACTTATTATTTTTTTAGTTTTCATTAGATTTTTAAATACTTCTTAACGGCACTCGCACTACCGATCATACCAACTAAGATTCCTATTATAACTACCATTAATGAAGTTGTATAAATAAATGGTTCCGGCTTGATTAGGACTATTAATTTTGAGAATAAATAGCCATCAAAATGTTTATAGAAAGCCATGTAACCATATGTTGTAAAGATAATTGGTATTATTGAACCTAATAGACCAAGTATCATACCTTCAACTATAAATGGTGTTTTGATAGTAAAGTTACTAGCACCAACTAGTCTCATGATACCTATTTCACGACGTCTTGCTGAAATTGTTAATTTAATAGTATTAACAATTAAGAATACGGTTACAACTACTAAAGCAATTACAACTCCATAAGTTACTTTCTTTACTGAGTCGAAGGCAGATACTAATTTTTCTACCATACCTTCACCATATCTAACTACAGATACTGAGTTTATTTTCTTTATTCTATCAGCTGTATCTTTTATTTGTTCAATATTTTTTACTTTTACTTGATAAGTATCTTTTAGAGGACTTTCTCCTTCACTATATCCATCTAGGACTTTATCCAATACTTCTGATTCTTGTTGCATTTCTTTTTTTACTTCAACTTTAGAAATATAAGTTATTTTTTCAACATTTGATATTTTTTCAATATTTGTTTTGACATCTTTTATATCTTCTTCTGTTGCATCTCTATCTAGGAAGACAACTATCGTTAAATCTTTTTCTATTTCTGCTGTAAAGTTATTAATGTTAAATGATGCCATTATAGCAATAGCAACTATTATTAGAGTTATAGTTATACAAGAAATAGAAGCTAGTGATAAACTAAAGTTTCTTATTACACTTTTGAAAGCATCTCTGATACTTCTTCCTAACATTCTAAATAGCTTCATTATCATAGACTCCTTTCTCTTTAAAGGTTACTAAGTGTCCATCTTTTAATATTAAAACTTGCTTTTTCATTCTATTAACAATATCTTGATCATGAGTTGCCATAATAATTGTCGTTCCTCTTGTTTTATTGATATCATCTAATACATTCATGATTTCCATACTTTTTTCAGGGTCTAAGTTTCCTGTAGGTTCATCACATAATAATAATTTTGGATCGTTAACAATCGCTCTTGCTATTGCAACACGTTGTTGTTCTCCACCAGATAGTTGGTCTGGGTAATTATGTATTTTATTTTTTAGTCCTACATCTTCTAGAGCTTTTAATACTTTTACTCTTATTTCATCTTTTTTAGCACCAATTACTTCTAGAGCAAAAGCAACATTTTCGTAAACTGTTAATTTAGGAAGAAGTCTATAATCTTGGAAGACAATTCCTAATTTACGTCTTAATTTATATACTTTTTTATTTCTTAATTTAGCAACATCTAAGCCACCTACTATTATTTGGCCTTTTGTTGGTTTTTCTTCACGGTACAACATTTTAATTAGTGTACTTTTACCAGAACCTGACCCACCTATTACAAAAACAAATGAGCCTTTTTCAATTGCTAAATTTAAATCATAAATAGCTGTAACACCGTTGCGATATTTTTTCTCAACGTGTTTAATTCTGATTAAATCCATTTTATCAACCACCTTAGCTATTTTATTATAACATAAATTTTTACACAATAAAAGAGAAGTTAATTTTTACTTCTCCCTTGACATCTATAGTTACATTATTGGACATTTGGTATTACTTTCCACCTACTACTTCGTATGAGTCTGTTACAACGAAGAAAGCATTTTTATCGATTGTTTTTATACCTTCTGTTACCCTGTAATATTCTCTTGTTGGAACAACAGTTAAAACTACTTTGTTCTTTTTATTTAGAAAACCACCTTTTACATCGAAGACTGTTACACTATGTCCTAGTGTTTTTATGATATATTCTTTAATTTGAGCCTCTTCGGAAGTTATGATATAGAATGCTTTATTATTAGAGATACCTAGTAGTACCTTGTTTATTATAATAGTATTTAGATATATTAAAATAATTGCATACATAACATTAGTCCAACCAAAGAATACTCCTCCAATTAAGACAACCGTTGTATTCATAATTGCACTAGTTTTTGCTATTGGTATTTTATAATACTTCTCTAGGATTTGACTTATAACTGGAAGGCCACCATTATTGTAACCTGTTTTATACATAAGCCCATTGGCAATACCATTTAAAACTCCGGCAAAGATTGTAATAATAAACATATCACTATAATCTATTTGAACTATTGTAGTTAGGGGTTCTGTTAGTTCTACAAAGGCTGGATAAAGGATACTTGCAAAAAGCGTTATAGCAGTTACTCTTGGTCCTAAATACATAAAGCTTAGAAGAGCGCAAGTTAGTGAGATTAACAAAATCATTAAAGCTGGATCTATGTCATATACATAATTTGTTATGGTTGCGATACCACCAGCTCCTCCAGTTACTAAGTTTACTGGTAATAAAAACAGATTATAAACTATAGCACTAAAGAATAATGAAACAATCAGCATGATAATTTTCTTTTGTTCTTTTTTATCTTTGAACTTTTCTACTAACTCCTTCATATTACTCGCCTCCAAATACTTCATAGGCATCTGTTACAACGAAGAAAGCATCTGGATCTATTTCAGCTATTCCTTCTTTTAATTTGTAGTAATCTTTTGTAGGTAAGACACACATTAGTACTGTTTGCTTTTCTTTGGCAAAGCCACCTTTGGCATTAAATACTGTTACGCCATGATTCAAGTACTTTAAAATATACTCTTTAATAGCGGTTTCTTCATCTGTTATAATGTAGAAGGCTTTGCTATCTGACACACCTAAAATAACACGATCTGAGATAAAACTTATAATGTATAAAGTAATGATTGAGTACAATAACTTATTTGTACCAAAGACAAGGGATGATAGCAGAACAACAGTTCCATCAGTACATAAGAGACTTTTTCCCATGCTTAATCTTAAATATTTATTAAGCAGTTGGGTTATAACATCTGTTCCACCACCAGTAAAACCAGCTTTAAATATCATACCGGCACCAAAGCCATATAGAACGCCACCAAAAACGGCAGCTAGTAGAAGCTCAGAATTTTCAATATTAATATAAGCATTGATATTAGATGTTAGTTTTACACATAAAGGAAATACTAGTGATCCCATAATTGAACCTCTTGTTTTCTCTTTACCAAGAAAGATAAAACTAATTATTAATAAAACAATGTTTCCTATTAATATTACAGTAGAATAGTCAAAGCTAAATAACTCGTTTAAGATAATAGCAATACCACCTACACCACCAGCTACTAAGTCGTTAGGTGCTAAAAATAAGTTATAGGAGATAGATACTAAAAGACAGCCAACAAAGAATTTGAAAAATCTTTTATATTTAGACTTTTCTCCTATTTGTTCTAAAACCTTTAGACTATTTTTCTTTGATAAAAATTTCATATTATAACCCTCTTTTTAAATTACTTTCTATAAAATCATCAATATCTCCATCTAAGACTTTAGTAACATTACTAGTTTCGTAGTTTGTACGATGATCTTTTACCATGGAATATGGATGCATAACATAACTTCTTATTTGAGAACCAAATTCAATATTCATTTGATTACCCTTTATTTTATTGAGTTCTTGTTCTTGTTCTTCTATTTTTCTAAGTAATAACTTGTTTCTTAAGACTTTCATAGCTTGTTCTTTATTTTGTATTTGACTACGTTCATTTTGACAGGTAACTACTATTTTAGTAGGTAAGTGGGTAATTCTTACCGCTGAATCTGTTGTATTTACTCCTTGTCCACCGCAGCCAGAGGAGCGATAAACATCTATTTTTAAGTCTTTTTCATCTATTTCAATACTATTATCTTGTTCTATTTCTGGTGTTACCTCAATAGAGGCAAAAGATGTATGACGACGATTGTTGGAGTCGAAAGGAGATAGTCTTACTAAACGGTGAACACCTTTTTCATTTTTTAGATAGCCATAAGCATTGTATCCCTTTATTAATAAAGAGGCACTTTTAATCCCAGCTTCTTCACCATCTTGATAGTCAAGTATTTCAACTTTATATTTTTTCTTTTCACACCATCTAGTATACATTCTATATAACATTAAGGCCCAATCACAAGCTTCTGTTCCTCCTGCTCCTGAATGAATATCTAATATACAGTTATTTTTATCATACGGACCATTAAGAAGTAGTAGTAAATTTAATTCTTCCAGTTCTTTAGGAAGAGTCTCAATAGTATCTTCTATTTGCTGTTCAATATCTGCATCTGGTTCTAGTTCTATTAATTCTAGAAGTTCAAGGGAGTCTTTTACTTTATTTTTTATTTCTTCTACATTAGTTATTGTTTCTTTTTTACTAGAAATTTCACTAATTATAGAATCTTTTTTTGCTCTGTTACTCCAAAAATCTGGTAACTCTGTTTCTTTTTGAAGAGAAAGTAAGTCGGATTTTTTTTGTTCTATGTCAAAGTAACCTCCAATAGTTTTCTATTTCTTCTAAGTATTTATTTAATGTGCTTTTTGCTTCTTTTATTTCCATATTATACCTCTCTTATTATAATGTTTCTTTTTTTATTTTTTATACATTTTATATTCTAGCTATATGTTAACATATTTTTAGTTTTTTGTATAATAAAAATTATTATTGCATATATTATTAGTGAGGAAGGTTCACTATATAGTGTGAAGATCCTCTGTTAATAGATTGAGCCATTTTTGGCTCTCTTTTTTTGTGCCTTAAATCACAAAAAAAGGATTTTTACTCCTATTTTTGTTACTTGATGTACTTATTTTATTAATTTTTTATTTAAACAGTATGGTACTACTTCATTTTTTAAAGTATTAGATAGGATATCAGTACCATGTGTTGAATCATACCATAGGAAGTTTTCTATTTCATCACTTGTTGTTAGGCTTCCTTTTAGTTTTTCTTTAGATAAAAAAACATAGAAATGAATTGGGGTTTTACCATCACTAGTTGCGATTTCATCAAATTCCATGACTAGTTCAAGGGAATCTTCATTAAAGATAGCATTTGGGCCTAGTTCTTCATGGCATTCTCTAATAGCTGCTTCTAATGGGGTTTCTTTGTCTTCAACACGTCCACCGATCATTTGATAGGTTGGTCTTTTTCTTGGTTTATCAATTAATAGTTTTTCATCTTGAAAAAACATTGTTCCGACTACTTTCATATTATTCTCCTTCTCTCATAAGTTTCATTTTTTTAGTATACTCTTTAACACAGTCATCTAATTCGACAGTTCCATAGTCATGAATAGCGTCTATTTGACCATTTAGACTACAATATGTAGGCCATGATGTAGCATCACATGCTAGTTTTATAGAAAGATCAGCATTACATCTTTTACCAATATAATTATTAATAGTTATGGCAGAAAGTGGTGATATAGAATTGGTAATATCAAAAATAAGTCCAAAGTAAGAATCAAGTTCTAAAATAGTTTTTACTTTTGGTACTACAGATTCTGCTGTTATGAATGGTATTATCAAGTTATCGATAGATAATTTTTCTTTGTCTTCTTGAAGATAACGTTCTCTATAGAAGTTCTTTGATTCAAGAAGTGCTCTTCTTAGTTCTTTGAGTCTTTTAATATTGGTTAGTTGTTCATGTTTTCTATTGCCAAATAGTCTAGTTATTCTATTCACAAAATCAGCTTGGTTTTTTTCATCTAATTTTATACTAGATGATAATATTTTACTGATTATATTTTCAATAATGGTAAATTCTAGAAATTCTCCAGCAGCACTTATAGTTTCATAATCACTTTGCTTTTTATTTGGTTTAGAAAGAATATAATCTTCCATATAAATGGCGATTGGTATATTACCGCTAGTTTTAACAGGGTATGATTCTTCGAGTCCTTGTAAGAACTGATGTCTTTCTTTGGTATTATACCCATATATAATTTGATGTCTACTTGTATCCATTATTTGTCTTTTTAAATATTCTTCCATAACCCACCTCTTTTTTAGTATATCATTATATTAAGGATAAAGAAACTCTTTTAGAGAGCTCCTTTGTAAGTGTAGAGTTTTTTAGTAATTGGAGAGTAATCTACTTTTGATAAATCTTTTTCTCTTTGTTCGGCTAAATACTTTGTTAAATACATTGATTGAACTAACATATGGAAGTCAGCTTCTACTTGATCTTTTGCTGGAGAGGATATTACTATTATTTCATTATAATAAGGTTTTAATTCTTCTAACATCATTTTATCAAAGTCTGTTTCTCTATTAAAATAGATAACATTACTACGCTGAACTGTTGAAAGGGTCGAACGACCATGACAATAAGAGTATTTATCATGTACTATAGGTATGGCTAGACCTGATTCTACGAGAGTTGATTCTAGATACTTAGCAGATGTTGAAGTATCATAGCCGGAGAAGATTTCGTAAGTGGCAGGTGTTGTTTCAAAAGAGAAGTTGCTTGGTTCAATTAATTCTAAGATTCTATCAGTATTTCCATCTAAGTAATAGTCTAGAAAGATACTTACTGGTATTAGGGTTGCTCCGAGAGAGATGAAGCTTCTTTCTTTATCAATAGATGTTTGATACTGTAGATAAGTAACATCTGGGTCAGCAAAAGAATTATTCGATAATAAGAACTTCTTTAGATTATTCTGAAATGATAAGTCAACTCCATAGTTATTACCACTATAGCTACAGGCTAGAACGTTTCTAAAACCTGATAAGTTTTGATAAATAAAATCTCTTGGTTCACTATCAACTGTAATAATGTTGTTCTTTCTATTTATAACTTTACTACCAAAACAACTTACAACACTTGATCCTCCTACACCGGAGACAATTGTAGGTTTCTTCAGTTCTAATAAATTCTTTCTGATGAACTCTAAATCCGTTTTATCAAAAGCATCTTCTACTCTCCTCTTTAAATATTCAAAATTAATATTCATGTTTTTTTCCATAAAAATACCTCCTCAAGTTCAATATAACTTAAGAGGAGGAAGTATTTCGTCTACTCATATTTTTCATCTAATAATTCATATTCTAAAATTCGTTTTAGTTCAAAATGTCTGATATCATGTTTCATTTCACAAAAAGCGGCACAATACCAACCTTCTTGAAATAAAAACATTTCAGCTGGATCAATTACTCTTTCGTTTTCACCTTTATTGTATGAATAATAACGTATTTTTACTTTTCTTTTTTCTCTAATAGCACGAGTTAATAAATTGAATTTCTTTTGGAGTTCGTCTTCTAGTTTGAATTTTGTAGTATCTTGTTTACTACCTATATAAACACCTTTTATTTTGTTTTGGAGAGTTAGGAGATTTTCTCTTTTTACTTCATCTAATTCTTTTTCGATGTATTGGTCTAATAGCTTGTAGTCACTTTCAGAAAAGCGGCGAATTGGAATCTTAACAGGTCTAGTTAGGACATAACCTCCATATGGTCCTAGAATTGAGTCAATATAAATTCCTGCTTTTTCTAAATCCTCTTTGTATACTCTTATCATACGTTCTGAGACTTCGAGAATGGTTGAAAGTTCTTTAACACTGTATTTACGCCCCGATTGTAATAATTCTAGTAAAGTTATAATATTTGATACTTTGGACATATTCTATTACTTAGTAACACTTTCTATATTTTGTAATTCAAAACGATATTTTTGTTTTATATCTGGATACTTTTTATGATCTACTTTGCTTAAGAACATGTTCTTTGGTCTTACCCAAAGGTCATTGTTTCCATATAGAGCTCTATAAACTACACACTCTTCACCAGTTTCTGAGTATTTAGCAATACCAACAACTAGGTAATAGTTTCCTTTAAAGTGTTTATATATGCCATTTATTTTTACTTTATTCATATTATCTCTCCAACTTAATTATAACATCATTTAGTGCTTTTGTTATTATTTTCTTTTTGTGTATTTATTCCTTTACTAGTCTCTTTACTTCGCATGGCAGCATATATGGTTTCTAGTTTAGGTACTTTTGGTGTCATTCCTAGAATTGCATCTTGTCTAACTTTTCCAAGAACTTGAACTATTTCCTTTTCATTTAGACCTTTATCTTTTAGTTCAGCTACATATTTTTCAATAACACTATCCGCTGTTTCCGGTTGGACGTCTATGTCTTTAATTTTGTCTCTGGTTGAATATCTAATTCTTGGTAATTTTATGTAATAATCTGAATTGTTCTGCTTAGTATTCTTTGATTTCTCATCTTCTTCAGATATAGCCAGGTCCTCTTGTCCTGCATAAAAGGCTTTTATTTCTTCTTCACTTTTTTCAACTAATGTTGGAGTTTTCCATTCATGACCAGATTTGTCTTGTAATCTACTTCTATTGGCAGGGTCATAAATGTAATGCTTGTCATTATCGTGAATAATAATAAAGGCGTGATTTTCAGAACCGATATTACTCCAAACCATTTCACAGTCATATCCTAATACAGCTAATAAATTATTAGCAACAGCCGCCTTATGAGCACACACACCTCCATGTGATTTATATTCTTTAATTGAGTGTATATATTGTCCTCTTTGTGCAAGATTTTCTCTTACTTCTTGTACTCCTGAATCTTTTCCAACAAAATAATCATTAATAGTTTGTTGAATCAAGTTAATATCAGTTCCAAGATTTCTATTTTCATCACCTTTTTTATTGATAAAGCCTTTATATAGTTCGTCATCATCAAGATAAAATCCCATTTTTAAATCACTGTATGGTTTAATCAAGGCATTTTTACCAAGAAAACCTTTACATTTAAGCATTGGCTTATTTGGAATTGGCTCATTTTGTATAACAATATCGCCGTCATTATTTTCTAATTCTTCTAATCGCTTATTTAACTCCATATATATTTCTCCTCGTAATATGAATTTTTTTATTCATAATCTATCTTTAACTTAGTACTTATTTTATATGATAGTTTTGTACTTATATTCTTATTACAACAAAAAAAGTACAATTGACTTTTATTTTTGAGTTTTAAGTTTTTATGTTCATATTTTTGTATTCTTCATACCTTTTTTACATTCATATATATGTGTATTTTATTCATAAATTGTAATTAAAGAAGTTTATATAATGAATGATTACTAGCCAAGCATTAGTGTACTGTTACTTGAACTATATAGTAAGAAGCGGTGATAGGTATATCACAAATTCCATGTAATACTATTGGTATTAGATACATAGGTAAGAATCTTTTATCATTTAGATATTCTTTTTTTATATATATTGTGTCATTTTTATAGGGCTGTATTTATTAAATTTTTCAGTACTTATTACTACATTTTAGTATGGTAATAATAGTCTAGTCTTAAACTTCCAGAATGGCATTGTTGAAGATATGTTTAATCTTGGAATATGATATTTATCATCGGTTTGCTTTGCTTTACGATGTTCTTTATCAGGACCAAAGGTAAATGCTAGATGATAGTTATTTTCTTTTAAAGCCTGTTCTAAATTTTTACTGACATGACCATATGGATAAGCAAAGTAATTGGTTTTGAGAATTGTTTCTTGTTTTTTAAAATCAGTATTTATTTTATCATAATCTAATAAATAGTCTTCTTCATGATGTAGGTCATAAGAATGAGAAGCAAATTCTATATTAGGATATTCTTTTTTCGACTTTTCTATTACTTCTTTATCCATATAATTCTTATTTCCACCATTATAATTTAGTCCCATATAAAATACTACTGCATTAAGATTATATTTTTTTAAAATGGGAAAGGCTAGTTCATAATTAGAATAATATCCATCATCCATAGTTATTAGTATTGATTTTCTTGGTAGATGACAGGTTTTATTTATGAAACACTCCATTTCTTTTAGAGTTATTGCTTTATAATGATGTTTCTTTAAATAGGCCATTTGCTTTTCAAACTTAGATATTTCCATTTGCATTTCGTTAGTGGACTTAGTGTCTGTAAAATCATGATAACCTAATACCGCTATGGTTTGATCTTTATAAGTTATAATTAAGCTAATAATTATCAATAATATGATTATTATGGGTATTAATATTTTTTTCTTCATACGTTTCTCCATTCTTTTGTAATTAAAGCCCACTCTTGTAGATATTTAGTTTTAGTATGGCAGTAGGAACATTCTTCTTGCGTGATATCAATAGATGCTCCACAGTTATGGCATTTAATGATATTAGCACCATCTTTAAGAGTTACTTTATTACCATCATTTTGTTTTAACAAATAAGTCTGTTTAGTTATTTTAGATTTTATTTTATTATTTATAAAGTAAATAAGTCTTATTTCGGCGGTTACTTCTACATATAAGGTATCTTCTTTTTGAAAGTCATTAAATTTTAGATAATCAATAACATCATAATCAATTATATTTTCTTGATTGTAGTAATACTTTCTAACTTCATAATTTAAATTATTGAAAAATTTCTTTTTATCTATTTGGGTACGATTCCAGAATTCTTGTTGCTTCTTATTTTCTTTATCTTTATAGTTTTTAATAGGTGTTAAAACGATATAGGCATCTATAATATAGAAAAAGTAGTATAAGACTGATGATAGGATTAAGGCATATATAAATATTTTAGATATGTCATAATTATTGAAGGTTCTAGACGTTGTCTTTATATAGATATAGCTTAGAATTAAACTTATAATGACATCGATAATTCCTGTTATTATTCGATAAGTGTTACTTCTTAGAACTTGATCATAGTGATATTTACTGCCTAAATCTTTATCTGTATAGTCAAGATTATAGTAAGTATGGCAGTAAGGACATCCTTCAACAAAGTCTTTTAACTTGGAATGCATTCCACAGTTTGGACAGGTATGTTCTTTATTTTCCATATTTTTAGAAATAAAAGTATATTCTATTCTTGAATCAAAAAGAGTTTCTTCATGAACTAGTTTATTATTTAAATAATATTCTTTCTTACATCTAATACCATTATCAATATCATCATTTTTAGTATTATCGGTGTTGCGTTCTAAAAGATCGTTACCAACAATATATTTTGTTTTAATATTTATTTTGTATTTATTTAGTTTTTTTATTTGATAATTATCAGAAATCAATGGCATATTATCACCTACCTATTATTGTTATTGTTGTTATTGTTATTGTTATTATTTGATGATGATCCGCCACTAGAATACGAATGGGAAGATGGCTCATAATGGGGTATTACAGTAAATTGTTTTCTGTTAACGATAACTCCGTCTATATGACTAATAGTAACCGTTGGAATTGTTGTCGTTGTAGTTCTTCCTAAGTTTAAAAGAAGTTGATTCGTATTTCCTTGAATATTTCCTTTTTTATTTTTTTTTAAAAATTCATATATTTCTTCTAACTGTTCCATGGTTAGATTATAATATTTGGTTAATTCTATGCATTTCTTTTGAAGAATTAACTCATCATAGGTTTCTGGTTCTCTATTCATTTTTATACTCCTTTTCTAGATAATAAAATTCTATATTTTGAAATGGTAAATTTATTGCTTGAATATGATAATACGCATTATTTTTTTGCTTTAAGTAATGATAATCTCTTAATGAAGAAGTTGTAAAAAATATGTTGTTAGGATTGTCTTTTGATAACTCTTTTTTATATTCAGCAATTAAACTAGTTATGTCATAAGCATAGTATTTCTCTTTATCAGATGGTCTATTATCTAAGACACATTTATATATTTGAGATGTTGCTACATGGCATTGCTTAGTTCTAGCTTCATCTCCATAAGTAACTAAGTTTCCGGATAATAACATGATATATAGGGAGTTGTTATCTGGATAATCACATTCTGCATTTATCAAGTCCTTTTTCATATATATTATTACCTTACTATTTTTAGTTATGTAAATTATATTTCTAGTTTTTTTTAATATTTGAGATGATAATGGGTATTCTTCATCATCAACTTTTAAGATGAAGACATCATCAGCATATATGTATTTAAGTTTTGGATCTTTTTCAATTATATCAGTTAGGCTTGGATAGTCCGTATTTTTACTTTCGGGAATATATTTTGTTGGATCGGTATTACGCATTGTACTTACGTAGTGATAAACAAATTCTTCATTATATTCATCTTTTAAATATCCTCTATCCTTATACATTTGTTGTTGAAGAAGGCAAGTATAACTCTTATTAGTTTTGTAGGTGTTTTTAACAAACGGGCAACCGGTTTTACATAGATATAGGTAACCACATTTACTACATTCTTCATTGAATGGTAATTTATTGTGATTTATAAATATCTTTGACTGTGCTGTTTGTAATATTTTTTCCACAGAATCTGTGTAAATGTTTCCATAGTAATAGTTTCTATTTTTTTGCCCTCTTACGCAAGAATAAATGTCCCCATTTTTTTCTAGAAGAAAGAACTTTTCTCCACAGTTATCGCAATTCGTACAATATCCCGGACCAAATTCATCAAACCAGGGTCCATTTACACCTGTATCTAAGTCACTGCCATCAAATTCTTGATGCATACGATTATAAAATTCTACTTGTTCTTCTTCTGTAATATGATGAAGAATGCCATTTGAGTTATAATCAAAACCAATCATAAAATTGAAGTCATTCATATCTAGGCAAGTATTTTTATGAAGATATTTAATGTCTTTTATAATTTCATCTATATATTTATAGTGTTCTTTAAAGATTGTTGCGGATACTTTCTTTTTATTAGGTATATCTTTTAATAGGTCAATGTTTTTTAAAACTCTTTCTAGGGTTTTTTTGTTTCCTTTTGTAATACGATATTTGTCATGTAAAGATAATGGTAGGTCTAGACTCCCTGATATTGAGACATTGAATTCTTTTATTGTATCGATATGTTTTTCTAAATCATATAAATTTGTTTTTATATGGGGTGTTCCTATTTTAAAACCACCACGCGTTATTATTTCTTTATTTTTTTGATAATCAGTTACCATTTTTTCTAATTTTTCATTAACATTATCTTCTAGTTGTTCCCATATATTTCCGTCTGAATGTTCCCAATAATCGTACAATTTTTCTACTACATTATCTGTTTTAAGTAATACTTTTATTTCTTGCCTACCTAACATTTTACCATCTAAAATATCTATTATTTGCTCTCTAAAATTTATTTTATAAGCCTCTTTTATTATTTCTTCTGGTTTATAATTTTTTATTAAATTTTGTTTGTAATTAAATTGTTCTTGTTCAACCTTTTTCATTAGCATTTCCTTTAAATCATCATAATTCATATAGTTTGTTCTACCTCCATTTTTATTTTTGTATAGTAGTTAATAAGTTTCTGTATTTTCTCCTCGTGCATTTCTTTTTCATACATTCGATCTTTTAGCCACTCATTTTTTCTATCTGGATTTATTTTTACTTTTTTAGGTATTGTTTTTCTATTTTTTGCAACTCTTTTATATTGCTTGACTTTTTTTATTTTTTCGACTTTTCTTACTTCTTTCATTGTATATTTTCTAGGTTTTATAATGATCTTAATATTATATTTGGGAAACTGAAGTCTTAATAAGTCTGTTATTTCTTTTTCTTTACTTATTTCTAATTTCGTTGATAAACATACTTTCATTGCTCTCCTTTCCAACAAAAAAAGAGAGATACTAGATCTTACTTTAATATCTCTCCCATTGTTTTATATTTCTTATAAAATTATCTCATGCGACCTGCTTTTATTCTTTTGCTTATATCGTTTTTATCTTTTTCTGGTAAAAAGTTTATTATGCTGTGCATTAAAACACCTTGTTTATCAATATCTGTTACTATATCATCAAATTTTTTCTTATCATATTCTGCTCTAAAAATTCTATTTGGGTGTTTTACTAGCAAATCTGTAAAATTTTTATTGTGTATTTGCTCAATCATTCTATTGAAATCTTTTCTTTCGTTTAGCATTGATCCTACATCTTCAAATACTTCATAATCTTTTATTTTTAATTGTTCTACACAATATTTGATTAGTTCTTCTCTATTACTTTCCAGTCTTTCTTTATCATTTATACTATAAAAATTATAAATTGCACATTTTCTTTCCATAAGAAATTCCTCCTTATTTTCTAATCTTTTACATTATTAAAAGAAATAATATTATCATTGATTGTATCTATTTCTGGACTCCCATCTTTATAAATACAATATTGGCACACTATACGATTTGCCCTACATTTATCACATTCTGTCATAACATTTATTTTCTTTCAACATTATATTGTAATCTGCAAAACATTATACCATTTTTTTGCCTTTTTGTAAACTTTATCTCGCATACTGTCTGCTTTTTTGTTTTTCATAATCGTCCATTTCCATTTCGTCATCATCTACCTCTAAAACTTCACTGCTGTTTGTTTCTCCTATTTTTAACTCTGCATTTATTTCTTTCAATCTTTTCAAAGTTGCTTGTAGTTCCTCTTCTTTTTCAAATGGTATTGACATATTCTCTTGTGCCGTCTTAGATTGTTTCTGCAAATTTTGCAACTTGTCTTGTGCTATTGGAATTGATTTCATAATTGAATCTAAAGCATTATTTATACGAGTTATTACACCTACTTTATCTGTTCCTAAAATTGCTCTATAAGTCTGTTTATTCTGCAATACAACTTGAAATACCTTTGCAAAAGTATTAAATTCTAAATACATTTTAAATCCTCTATAAGTTCCTATATAAATTCCTTTTGTATCTTTTACTTTTTTACACAATTCCAGTATTTTCTCTCCTGCTTTTGCCTTTTCATTATATATTTGATTCTCTAATTGCATTGGGCAAAAGTCTATATTGGTGGTATTTGTTTTTAGATAATTACTATCTTCAGTTAGCACTTCTATTTCATTTTTACACTCTGCAATTTCCTTTGGATACCTTTTGTTTACCATATCTTCTAGTTCGTATTTCTGGCTTAAATAACTTTGTTTCAACATCTTTAATTTTGTTGATTTTGTTTCTAATTCTGTTTTTTCCCTAATAAGAGGGTTACCAGTTGCAATACCTTTTATCACTGCATAATCCAAAGCCTTTTCATCAATATCTTCCATACTTCTTTCTGGAGTTTTACTTGTCATTATTTGTCCAATATATCTTTGTTTCTTTTCTACCATTTGATACATATATGCATCAAAAGTTCCCTCTGTTACATAATTAAATTGATGTACTAAAGGATTTTTATTTCCCTGTCTTATAAATCTTCCACCGACGCTGTGTTAAATCTCCTGGTCTATATGGACAATCTAAATTATGAAATGCTATTCCTAAATCTTGTACATTAGTTCCTGCCCCCATTTTTGAAGTACTACCCAATAATACTCTTATTTCTCCAGATCGAACTTTAGAAAAAATTTCTTCTCTTTTTGTTTCTGTTGTTGCATCATGTATAAATGCTATCTCGTTCTCTGGTACTCCTCTTTCTATTAACTTAGTCTTAATATCATTATATACATCAGTAAATAACTTGCCATGTTCTTCCTCATTTTCTTCTATCTTTTGTAGTTCTTCCCTATCAACTTCATATATTTTATCTTCATTTTCTTTCATTGGAATACTAATTTTTGCCGGTACTGACAAATCACAAAAAATCAGCTGAGTTAGTTTTTCTTCAGCTGTTGTTTTCCAATATTCATACACATTTTCCACACAAGCATTAACTTTACTATTTTCCTCATCTGGAAGCATATTATTTATTATTCTTTGATCTAATGCTAATTTTCTTCCCTCGTTAGTTATATTAAGCATATTGTCTTCATATACACTAACTTGACCAGATCTTATTAGTTCTGCTCTTTCTCCTAAATCTCTTACCATGTCTTGTTGTATTTGACTTGGTTTAACAGATATAATGTGTTTTTCAACTTTAGGAACTGGTAAGTTAAGTGTTTCAGCTGTTTGAATATCTGCTACTTCTCTAAACATATTCATTAACTCTGGTAGGTTATAAAATCTTGAGAAGCTAGTTTTTAATTTGAATTTATTTCCTTCAGCAACAAGTTCAACAGCTGTAACGGTTTCCCCAAAAGTGCTAGCCCATGAATCAAAATGTTGCAAATTGTGTTTCAATAATGTGTTATATTGTAAATATCGTTGCATTGTATATAATTCCACCATACTATTTGATATTGGTGTTCCTGTTGCAAAAATTATTCCTTTTCCACCTGTTATTTCGTCCATATATTGACATTTCATAAACATATCAGAACTTTTTTGTGCGTCGCTACTTCCTATTCCAGATACTCTCTTCATTTTACTTTGAAAAAATAAGTTTTTATAATAATGTGCCTCATCTACAAATAATCTATCTACTCCGTAGTTGTTCAAATGTTATTACATCATCTTTTCTATCTGCATTATTTAACTTTTCTAGTTTAGTTTCTAATGTCTTTTGAGTTAGCTCTAACTGTCGTATAGAAAATTTTTCTCCATTTTCAGCTTTAAGTTCTGCAATTCCTTGCATAATTTCATTTATTTGTTTTTCTATAAATTTTAGTATAGCTCTTTCTCTTTTATTTAAATCAGTCATTTCTTCTTTACTCAACACTAATCACTCCCAAAAATTCATTATATTTTTCATTATATTATCATACAAACAGATAATTGTCAAACAAATTTTTGGATTTTTTTAATCAAACCATTCCATTTCCCAATCCATGAATTTTACTGTGTCTCCTTCTTTTATTCCCATTTGTTTTAATCTATCTTCTACTCCTAAAAATCTAATACTTTTTTGGAAATAATATAAAGATTCATTATCTTCTAGGTTTGCTCTTCTTAATATTTTTTCTATAGCTGGTCCATCTACAATATATACACCATTTTCTATTCTTACATTAAAGCCTTCTTCTTCTTTCTTTAATGTATATACTTTTCTTTCTTCAACTTCTTCTACATCTTCTTTTGGTAAATCTTTTAGTACTTTTGATACATGTGTAAATAGTTCTTTTAATCCTTCCCCTGTTGCTGCTGATATTTTAAATATTTCTAATCCCTTTTCTTTTGCTAATTTTTCTAAGTTCTTATATAGGCTCTCATCTTGCATACTATCTATTTTATTTGCAACTATTATCTGCTTTCTTTCGCTTAATTTTTGACTATATTTTT
>ENA-OROD01001209-OROD01001209.1-human-gut-metagenome-genome-assembly--contig:-NODE-1209-length-21707-cov-13.085119_pt1 | contig 21707 bp, 18 predicted proteins | sample MGYA00242123_ERZ509038 | MGnify/ENA primary metagenome ERZ509038 (study PRJEB26280, sample SAMEA2338719) | human gut metagenome | biome: human gut; feature: human-associated habitat; material: faeces... | reverse complement strand
GGAGCGGGTGATGGGAATCGAACCCACACAACCAGCTTGGAAGGCTGGGATTCTACCATTGAACTACACCCGCAGGATTTGGAACGCAAGCTATTTTATCACAGGCAATTCAAAATGTCAATAGGAATATCAACTTTTTTAAAGAATAAAGGCGGCCGTTTCACCGACCGCCTTAAAGTTCTTACTGAACAAGATATGCCGAGCTGACCCAGCCCTGAGCCGAATTATATGTGACATAAGCCCAGCCGAGCACGGATTTCGTGACCTCGACTATCGTGCCGTTGGGTATTTTCTCAAGCACCTGGCTGTCCGCGTCGGGGCTGACCCTCATATTGAGCACGCTGCCGCTCGTCGACACGGTGTATTTGCCCGCAGCTATCGGCTCCGCGCTTGCGGGGCGGGCGGAGGGCTCGGGGAGTTTTGCGCTGTAGTAGACAACGCCGTTCTCGAGCTTCTCGCCGTATGCCTCAAAGAGCTGATCGACCGTGACGAGTTTGAATCCCCTCTCGACGAGGCCGGGGATGACTATCTCACAGAGGTCTGCGGTGAAATCATAGATATCGTGCATGAGGACTATGCTGCCGCCCTTTGCCTGCGAGAATACCATATCGGCTATCCTGTTGAGGTCGGCGGTGCGCTCCTCGGCGCTCCTGCCCTTATGCGACGCGTCCTTATACTTCCAATCCTCGGTGTCTATCGACCACTGGATGAGGGGCATACCTATCTGATCTTTTACCCCCTTGAATGCGCCGCCGGGTGCACGGAAGAGCGTGAGCTCAATGCCCATGTCGCGCAGCAGCGAATTGACGCCGTTCACCTGCGCCTTGATCGTATCGGCGCTGCACTTGGTGAGGATCTTATGATCCTTTGTGTGGTTGCCGATGGAGCAGCCCATCGCGGCGGCTCTTTTTATGACCTCGGCATTATCGGGGATATTGTAGCCGACGAGGAAGAAGGTCGCAACGCCGCCGCTGCGCTCAAGCAGGTCGAGCACGCGGTTTGTGGTCGAGCTTCTCGGTCCGTCGTCAAAGGTGAGCGCTATGAGCTTGTCGCTCGGCGAATATTTCGGCTTTGCCGTGGTCGGCTCCTCGGTGGCCGGCTCCTCTGTCATTGCGGGTTCGCCTGCCGATGAAGTGCCGGCAGCGGTCGTTTTGCTGTCGTCCTTAACGCCGCAGGCCGAGAGCAGCATTGCAGCCGCAAGCACAAGCGCCGTCAAAGCAAGAATTACTTTTGAAGTCTTCATTTTTACCGTCCCTCCTTATATTTCTTACCGTAGCCGATTATAGCACTCCGAAAGTCAAAAAATATTCCGAATTTGAAAAATGAGCGTTTTGTAACTATTTTTAACCATTTACATTGTAGGTTTATGCTCAATAGTTATCCGCTTTAATTTCAAAGAACGAGCGTGGGTGCTTGCATACGGGGCAAAGCTGCGGCGGCTCGGAGGAGACATGGAGATATCCGCAGTTGCGGCAGAGCCAGACAGTCTCGCCGCTGCGGGCAAAGACGATGCCCTTTTGCAGGTTGCCGCTGAGCCGTCTGAAGCGCTCCTCGTGTGATTTTTCAATGCTGCCGACCATCCTGAAAAGTATCGCAAGCTCGGTGAAGCTCTCCTGCTCGGCAGTCTGCTCGAATTCCTTATACATTTCCGTCCACTCATAGTTCTCGCCCGCCGCAGCGTCAAGCAGATTTGCCGCCGTGCCGGGCACTGAATCGCCGTGCAGGCGCTTGAACCATATCTCGGCGTGCTCCTTTTCGTTATTCGCCGTCTCGGTGAATATTGCGGCTATCTGCTCATAGCCGTCCGCCTTTGCCTGCGAAGCGTAGATATCGTATCGCATCCTTGCCTGTGATTCGCCCGCAAACGCCGCCATGAGGTTCGCCTCCGTTTTGCTTCCTTTGAATTGCATAAAAATCGCCTCCCGCTATATTATGGAAATGCGGAAGGCGATTTATTCAGATGAATTTGTCGGCGTTGGCGGCGATATAAGCTCCGCCGACCTGCTCTATCGGAGAGGCGGCGATAACGGCGGCGAAATCCAGATCCCACTGCTCGATATCACTCTGCACGAATGAGGTCGTCTCGTCGTTGCCGTCAAAGGCGAGGAATTCTTTGCCGAACGGCTCTGCGGCGGCGGGCAGCAGCTTTTTGACCGCTTCAAGAGCCGTATCAGTCAGCGGGCTGCCGTTCGCGGCGAAGAAATCGCTCAGGCGCTCCCTGCCGTCCTCAGCGACATAGCAGAGCGCATAGATCTCGCGCTGCTCCTGATTCAGGGCGGCGAACGCCTGCTCCATATTCTCGGCGTCGGATATCTGCCTGTCGAGATTCAGCGCAACGCCTTTAAAAAGCTCAGTCGGCTCGGAGCTGTCGATAAGCTGCCGAGTAAGGACGGCGAATTTATTGCGAAGGCGGTTATCCTCCTTGAGTTTGTTTATTATCTTTTCATTCTCGGCGTGCCTTTTGGCGCTCGCCTGAGCCGCCTTGACGCAGACGAATGCCGTCAGCAGCGCAAGCGCGACGAGGATCGCGACTACATACGGATGGGATGCAAAATACTCTGCCATTTTGTGCTCCTTTCACGCCGGTCAGACCAGCGCCTTATATATATCTCCCTTTTTTATGCCCGATTCCTTTGCGGCGAGCTTCGCGGCGTTTGTCTTGCTCTCGCCGCCCTCAACGAGCCTGCGGGCAAGCTCGACGGCCTCATCGAGGGTCATAGGCTCGTCCGAAGTCTCGGGCGCGCCGTCGATTATCAGCACTATCTCGCCTTTAAGCTCCTCGGCGGAGTATTTCCCCGCTGCGGCGCAAAGGGTGGTCAATATCACCTGCTCGTGAATTTTGGTAAGCTCACGGACTATCGCAAGCCGCCTGTCGCCGAGTATCGCGGCGAGATCCGCAAGCGCGGCGGCGAGCTTGTGGGGCGCTTCGTAGAATATCAGAGTACGTTCGTCGCCCGCCAGCTTCTCGATGCAGCGGCGGCGGTCGTTTTTGTCGGCGGGCAGGAAGCCCTCGAACGAAAACCGCCTTGACGGCATACCCGACACGGCAAGCGCGGTCGCAAAGGCGCACGGACCGGGGACGGCCTCGACCTTTATCCCCCGCTCATGGCAAAGGCGCACGAGATCCTCGCCGGGGTCGGAGATAGCGGGCATACCCGCATCCGTCACGATGCAGCAGCTCTCCCCTGCCAGCAGCCTGGCGGCGATAACGGGGCCTTTCTCAAATTTATTGTGCTCAAAGTAGCTTATCATCGGCTTCTTTATGCCGAAGCGGTTGAGGAGCTTTAGCGACACGCGGGTATCCTCGGCGGCGACGAAATCGCAATTCTCAAGCGTCTCAAGTGCACGGGGCGAGATATCGCCGAGGTTGCCTATCGGAGTGCCGACCACATACAAAGTTCCGCTCAATTGCCTTCACCTCTGTTCTCCGGCAGATAATCGCCGTAAATCTCTTTCATCTCGGCGGAATAGCCGCCGTCCTCGCCGTGGACGAACAGGTCGGGCATGACGGTCATGCCGCTTTTGCCGCCTCGGCGACCCTCCACGAGCACGAGCCACGGAGCTTTGCCCGGGCACTTTGCGACGAGCCGCAGCCGCTTCGGCTCGACCCCCGCGGAGCGCATCTCGCAGAGTAATTCACACAGCCGCTCGGGCCTGATGCATACGCAGAATCTGCCGCCGAAATTCAGCAGCTTTGCCGCGGCGGCGCAGACCTCGGAGAGCGAGCACATAGTCTCATGGCGGGCTATCTTGTCGGGTGCGGAGCTGCTCTCGATGCCCGCCCCGCTCGCTTTATAAGGCGGATTCATCGTCACGAGGTCGAAGCATCCGAACGGCACCCTGCCCTTCAGGTCGCGCAGGTCGGCATTCACGGCGGTCAGGCGGTCGGAGAGGGAATTCAGCTCTATCGCCGCCTCTATTTGCTTCACGCCGAGGGGCTGAAGCTCGACGGCGGTTATCCCGGCGCCCTCATGCCTGCACCAAAGCAGCGGGATTATCCCGCAGCCCGAGCCGAGGTCGCAGCATACCGCCCGCTTGCCGGGAGAAGCGAAATGAGCGAGCAGCACCGCGTCCGTGCCGAACGAATGCGCCTCGGAGACAACGGCAGTGATGCCGCCGCCGAGATATTCATGCCTTGTACCGTCCATAACGCCCTCCTGCCGATAAAATACAGGGCTATTATATCAGATATCCGCAGAAAAGTAAAGAATACAAAAAGCTGCCGACAAGCGGCAGCTTAAATATCATTTGTGAGTCGCGTTGTATTCGTCGATAACGCCCGTTATCTTTTTATCCTCATAGAAGACATAGAATACCAGCGCCGCCGCTATGAAGCCCGCGGCTATCAGCGCCGTAGTCCGCACGCCCTCGTAGTTGGCGCTGCCCTCGACCACAGAGCCGGTTATCGTCAGCGGCACGATAAAGAGCACTATCGCCTGACTGAGCTGATGCAGCAGGTTGCGCGAGGCGACGAACATTGCCGCCCTGTTTTCGCCAGTTTTGATGGTGTCATACTGGGCGAGGTCGGAGAACGCGGCGACGGGGATGATATTGGTGATTGATATAGGGAAGCCTATCAGCGCGCCGATAAGAATGCCCGTTGCGAGGGCGCCTATCGCATTTATCACGGCGGCGGAGAAGTAAATACCGAGATAGATAATGACATAAGCTATGCACGCGCCGATGAGCAGCGGCTTCTTGCCCACTTTTTTGGCAAGGATATTGACGAGCGGGTATGAGAGCACGCCCACTATCATTGCGATAGCCATTATTATGACGGCGTAGCTGTCGCTGAGTCCGAGCAGCATGGTGACATAATACATGAGCGTTGAATTAAAGAACGAGAACGCTATCCACATCAGCATATAGCCGACGAGCAGGATAACGAAATTTTTATAGCGGAATGTTGCCTTGAGCGATTCGATCAGCGGCACATAGCCCGCCGAGCGCTCCACATATTCATCCTCCTTGATGCTGAAGGATGAGATAAAGGCGCAGGCTCCGCCGACGATGCCGAATACAAGGAAGGCGCAGCGCCACGCGGCGATCTCGCTCATACCGGCCGAGAGCAGCGCATTCTTGATTATAGGCGTGACATATATCACGGCGCTGCCGAGCACAAAGAGCAGGGTGTTTATCGTGCTGAAAAACACACGGCGCTTGGTATCCGTGACAAGCTCGGCTATCAGTGCGTAATACGGCACAAGGAAGAGCGAGGAGAAGAAATTATAGAGCAGCAGCATCGCGAGCAGCCACACGGCGTTTATCCAGCTCTGTGAATTCACCGGCATGAATACCATCAGCACGGCGAAAAGCGCCATCGGCAGCGAAGCATAGCGCAGGAACGGCACTCTCGCGCCGAGGCGGTGCTTGCAGTTATCGCTCTTTGAGGCGATGAACGGGTCGATGAGGGCGTCAAAGATGACTCCCACGCCTCTGATAGCCGCAAAGGTCAGCGCCCCGTAGGGCAGCAGCAGCGGCAGAGACGAGGTGGACTGCGGGATAAAGATATACATAAGATAAGTGGCGGTCAGGCCGTTGAATATAGCCCTTGAAAAATCGCCGAGACAAAACAGGAACATAGACCTGCCCGTGAGTTGCTTTTTCATGTTGTCCTCCTTGCGGATTGTTGTATGTCATCCGTATTATAGTATTTTACGCCTGCCGTGTCAATGCAAAATCCGACAGACTCAGTCAAATTTATTCAATTGTATGACAGACAAAGCGGCTTTGATGTCTGCCTGAGATTTTACTGTTGAAATCCTCGGGAAAATGATATAGAATGTATATGTAATTTTAAATGGGCGCATTTGCCCGAAACGGAGTTGATTTTGTGGAAAGAAGCGCTAACGGAAAGCTCGGAGCACCTGCAGGCTGCTTCGCCGTCCTCGCCTCTGCGCTCATGTGCGGCTTCATGTGGCGAGTGAGGGGCGACTCGGGCTTCGGCTCGATGTGGGGCATGTTTTGCTTCACTGTCACGCTGACGCTGCTGATATTTGCCCTTTTCGGCAACAGAAAAAAGATGAGCTATGAGGCTATACCCGTGGCTGTCATCCTTGCCGGCATAACCAACAGCGGCTGGGGAACGCTCAACTGCCAGATGGGCGGCTATCTCGACAGCTCTCAGCCCTTCACGGGCGAGGCGGCCGCGCGTGTGATGCCGATGGATCCATTCTCGGGGCTTTGGATAATGCTGCTGCTCGGCTTCGGCTGGATGCCGCTCTTTGCCATGTTCATATCCTCCCTCTTCTCAAAGAAAAAATACGGCGTGCGCCGATACATCGTGCTCATCGCCGTTTACTATGCCGTCATGCTGCTCTTCAAGGCGTTTGCGGCACATTACATACTCGACCTCATCAGCCCGCAGGCGGTCGAATACTTCAAAACCGGTCTCGCCGACAGGGGCATTGACGCGACCCCGATGGCGGCCTATCTCAAGCACTTCGACAATATCGCATGGGCAAAGAAGATCCCCTTCGGCAGGAACTATTTTGCAAGCATCGAGAGCATATCTCAGGCGGCGGGCGCTCTCGCCTGCTCGCTGACGGCTCTTATCGCTTTCAAAGATAAGATAACGGGGCTGATTTCGCTTGCGATAGACTTCATATGCGCCGTTTCCATAACTGCGGCGGATGTATTTCTTATCATCGACTCCGACGCAGGCTTCTTTGCAGGCGTCAACGCCCCCGCGTTTCTCAAGGGCGGCTCATGGTCGATGTGGGAATACGGCACGGGCTTCCTTATCGGATTTTTCGTCATGCTGCTGCTCGTTTGCCTGCCCGCAAGCGTCACAGGCGGCGAGGGCAAATTCACCTATGAGGAGCCTTTTAAGAGCCGCAATCTGCACTGCCTATACAGTGCTCTGCTGACCTTCACGGTCACCTTCGTGCTCACCCTTGCCCGTCCGCTCTCCGTCAGGCTCTTTGAGAATCTTTGCGAAAGAGGGCTGCTCGGCGAGAAGAAAGAGGATATATTCACCATAGCCGTCACGGCGGGTGTTTCAGTTATCGCATTTATAATATTCCTTATTATATTCCGCAAGAATATCGTGATGCGCGGTATGCCCGTGCCCGTGGCTCGCCGCACCGATGAATTCTGCGCCCGTGCGCTGCCGCTCTATTTCCTCGCCTGCGGCGCTCTCTACTTCTGCGTCGGCAACGCATACGCCATACGCTACCCCTACGGGCAAATAATAAGCTCCCCGACATACGCAAATACGTTCGGGAGCGCTGAATTCATTGTTTTCTTTGTCGCCGCGGTCAGCTTCTTGCTTTTCTATGTCTGCTACGGTGCGGCGATGAAGCTCAGGAGAAAATGATATTTTCGATCTCAGCGGCGGTCTCGACGATATAGGTCGCACCCGCCTGCTGCAATTCGTCGGGCTTTGCGTAGCCGTAGAGCACTCCGACGCTCTCAACGCCCGCTTCGTTTGCGCCGTTGATGTCGAATTTGCGGTCACCGACCATCAGCACGCGGGATCTATCCGCGCCGAGAGCCTTTGCCGCCCTCGTGATAAGCTCGCACTTCGACTCGGGCTTGTCGTCCCCCGCAGGGGCGGCGATATAATCAAAATCCTCACGCATACCGAGATGCCCGACAATGCGCTCGATGAAGCTGCAGGGCTTGGAGCTTGCGACCGAGACCTTTATCCCGCTCTCACGCAGCTTCTTCAGCAGCTCGGGTATACCGTCATAGAGACGCAGGCTGAACATTGCGCCCTCAGCGTATCTCTCGCGATATTTCATTGCGGCAAACTCGGTCTGATCATGGTCAAGGTCAAGCATATTCATAAACGAATCGTATATCGGCGGACCGATGAACGAGCGCAGCTGCTTATCGCTGAGCGGCGGCTTGCCGAGAGCCTCGACTGCATAGCGCACGCTCTCAAATATCCCCTCGCCCGTGTCGGCGAGAGTGCCGTCAAAGTCAAAAAGCACGGCGTCATAATTCTTTTTCATTATATATAACCTCCGAGAGTGCGATGATATACCCATAGTATACCACGCCGAGCCTCACGGCACAACGAAAAATAAAATTTTTCTTGATTATACGGCGCAATGTGCTAAAATATTAGGAACGGATAAACAAACAGCATTTTATTCCGAAAGGACGATCAATATGGAATATAAGTTTTCAGAGGGATTCTCAAATCTCCAGCCCTCAGTCATAAGGGAGATACTCAAAAGCTCCGGCGACACCATCCCCCTCGCCGCCGGCAACCCCGCGCCCGACGCCTTTCCCGTTGCGGATGTGCAGCGAATTATAAAAGAAATCGTCGACACAGAGCCTATCCTCATGCTGCAATACGGCGTGAGCGAGGGCTACGCCCCCCTCATCGAGGAGCTTAAAAAGCTCGCCCGCGACCGCTACGACGCCTTCAGCGAGAACGACGCCGTCATAGTCACCAGCGGCGCTCAGCAGGTGATGAGCCTTATGAGCCAGGCGTTCCTCAACCACGGCGACTGCGTTATCTGCGAGGAGCCGTCGTTCCTCGGCGCGCTCAACTGCTACAGAAGCTTCGGCGCCCGCCTCTCCGGCGTGCCCGTTGAGAAGGACGGCATCGACCTTGCCGTGCTTGAGCAGAAGCTGAGCACCGAGAAGAATGTTAAATTCATCTACACCATCCCCAACTTTCAAAACCCCGCCGGCGCGACAATGTCGCTCGAGAAGCGCAAGGGCATGTATGAGCTTGCGAAGAAATACGGCGTGCTCATCATAGAGGATAACCCCTACGGCGACCTGCGCGTATCGGGCGAGGATATCCCGACGATAAAGAGCATGGACACCGACGGTCTCGTCGTTTACTCCGGCTCATTCTCAAAGATAGTCGCCCCCGGCATCAGAGTCGGCTTCCTGAGCGCTCCGAAAGAGGTCGTCTCAAAGCTCGTCGTTGCGAAGCAGACGCAGGATGTCCACACCCCGCTCATCTCTCAGCTCACCGTATACAAGTGGCTCACCGAGTGCGACATTGAGAAGCACATCGAGCATATCAGGACTATCTACCGCCGCAAGCTGAACCTGCTCTGCGATTGCCTCGACAAGGAGCTGGGCGGCTTCCTGACCTATCACAGACCCGAGGGCGGCCTTTTTGTCTGGGCAAAGATAAGGGACGGCGTGGATATGCTTGAATTCTGCAAGCGCAGCTCGGCTCTCGGCGTATCCGTCGTGCCCGGCAACGCCTTCATGGTCGACATGAGCCAAAAATCTCAGTATATCCGCCTCAATTTCTCGACCCCGACCGACGAGAATATCGTCAAGGGCGTCCGCCTGCTCGCACAGGCAGCAAAGTCTTTTGAATAATAACCGCTAAGGAGAATAGATAACAATGGAAAACACCGAACGCAAGCCGATAGTGCTCAGCGCTATTCAGCCCACCTCGATACCCACCCTCGGCAACTACCTCGGCGCACTCAGGAATTGGAAGCTGATGTGCGAGGATTACGACTGCCTTTACGCCGTCGCCGACCTCCACGCTCTGACCATCCATCCCGAGCCGGCGAAGCTCCGCCAGCAGACCCTCGAGATGTATGCGATACTGCTCTCCGTCGGCCTTGACCCCGAGAAGAACGTGGTATTCATCCAGAGCCAGGTGCCCGCGCACGCGGAGCTTGCATGGATACTCGACTGCTACACGCAGTTCGGCGAGGCTTCGAGAATGACCCAATTCAAGGAGAAATCGCTCAAGAATGCGGGCAACGTCAACGTCGGCCTCTTTGCCTACCCCGTGCTCATGGCTGCGGATATCCTGCTCTATCAGGCGAATTTCGTGCCCGTGGGCGCCGATCAGAAGCAGCACCTTGAGATCGCAAGGGATATCGCAGACAGATTCAACACCCTCAGGGGCAACACCTTCACCCTGCCCGAGCCTTTCATCGGCAAGGTGGGCGCAAAGGTCATGAGCTTGCAGGACCCCACTCAGAAGATGTCAAAGAGCGACCCGAACCCCAAGGCCTCCGTTTCGCTGCTTGACACCCCCGACGCTATACTCAAGAAATTCAAATCCGCCGTCACCGACAGCGAGGCCATCGTCAGATACGCCGACGGCAAGGACGGCATAAACAACCTCATGGCTATCTATTCCTGCTGCACCGGCCTTGACTACGAGGCTATCGAGCGTGAATTCGACGGCAAGGGCTACGGCGACTTCAAAGTTAAGGTTGCCGAAGCGGTCATCGAGGAGCTGCGCCCAGTGCAGGAGAACTACAAGAGATTCATGGCAGATAAGGAATATCTCATGCAGACCGCAGCCGCCGGAGCGGAGAAAGCCGCCCGCATTGCGAACCGCACACTGACAAAAGCGAAGAAAAAAGTAGGACTTTTGCTCGGTTAAGAATTCAAAATCTCCGTTTTTTTGGTCAATACGCCAAACTTGCATAAATATTCAAAAACCACTTGATTTTTTGAATATTCCGTGTATAATGGTGTATAGAAACCAACGAAACGGAGATTTTTATTATGAAAGAGATCAAAAAAGTAGTTCTTGCTTATTCCGGCGGACTTGACACGTCGATAATCATCCCCTGGCTCAAGGAAAATTACAACAACTGCGAGGTCATCGCCGTATCGGGCGACGTAGGTCAGGGCACCGAGCTTGACGGACTTGAGGAGAAAGCCATTAAGACCGGCGCGTCAAAGCTCTATGTTGTCGACCTCAAGGATGAATTCGTCAGCGACTACATCTTCCCCACCATTCAGGCAGGCGCGGTTTATGAGAAGGAATATCTGCTCGGCACCTCCTTCGCCCGCCCGATAATCGCAAAGAAGCTCGTCGAGATCGCCAAGGCCGAGGGCGCCGACGCTATCTGCCACGGCTGCACCGGCAAGGGCAACGATCAGGTAAGGTTTGAGCTTGCGATAAAGGCGTTCGCCCCCGAGATGGAGATAATCGCCCCCTGGAGGATCTGGAACATCAAATCCCGTGAGGAGGAGATAGAGTACGCCGAGGCGCACAACATTCCTCTTAAGATAAACCGTGAGACCAACTACTCCAAGGATAAGAACCTCTGGCATCTCTCGCACGAGGGTCTTGACCTTGAGGACCCCGCAAACGAGCCGCAGTATAACAAGCCCGGCTTCCTCGAGATGGGCGTTTCGCCCGAGATGGCTCCCGACGAGGACACCTACCTCACCATTCACTTTGAGAAGGGCGTGCCCACCGCCGTCAACGGCAAGGAGATGGGCGGCGTTGAGCTTATCGAATACCTTAACGAAGTCGGCGGCAAAAACGGCATAGGCCTCAACGACCTTGTCGAGAACAGGCTCGTCGGCATGAAGTCCAGGGGCGTTTATGAGAATCCCGCCGGCGCTATCCTCTATAAGGCGCACGACATTCTCGAGACCATCACTCTTGACAGGGACACCATGCACTATAAAGAGCTTGTGGCCCACCGCTTCGCCGAGCTCGTCTACTTCGGCCAGTGGTACACTCCGCTCAGGGAGGCGCTCTCCGCCTTTGTGAGCAGCACTCAGCAGACCGTCACCGGCGACGTAAAGGTCAAGCTCTATAAGGGCAACATCATCAATGCGGGCGTTACCTCCCCCTACACTCTCTACAGCGAGGATTTCGCCACCTTCGACGCCGACGACGTTTACAACCAGAAGGATTCCGCGGGCTTCATCAACCTCTTCGGCCTGCCCATCAAGGTCAAGGCTATACTTGAAGCCGAGCGCAACAATAAATAAAATTCACCATATCGGGGCGGTTACTTTCAACCGCCTCGGTTTGTATACGGAGGAAAAATCATGAAACTCTGGGCAGGGCGCTTCTCAAAGGAAGCGGATAAAAAGACCAACGACTTCAATTCATCCATTGCGACGGATTCCAGGATGTACGCTCAGGATATCGAGGGCAGCATCGCCCATGTGACCATGCTCGCCGCCAAGGGGATAATCCCCGCCGAGGACGGCGCCGCCATAGCCGCCGAGCTTGCAAAGATAAAGGCCGAGATAGCGGACGGCACACTTGCCATCGACCCGAACGCCGAGGATATCCACACCTTTATCGAGCAGACCCTGACCGAGCGCATCGGCGACGCGGGCAAGCGCCTGCATACGGGCAGGAGCCGTAACGACCAGGTCGCCCTCGATGTGCGCCTTTATCTGCGCGACGAATGCGACAAGACCCTTTCGCTCGTCAAGGAGCTTATATCCGCCCTCGCCGCAAAGGGAGACGAATACGCCGACGCGATAATGCCGGGCTACACCCATTTGCAGCGTGCCCAGCCGATAACCTTCAAAACTCATCTTTTTGCCTACACCGAGATGCTCTCCCGCGACCTCGGCAGGCTTGAGGACGCCAAAAAGCGCATGAATTCCTCCCCTCTCGGCAGCGGCGCCCTTGCGGGCACGACATACCCGATCGACCGAGCCATGACCGCCGAGCTGCTCGGCTTTGACTCCTACACCGCAAGCACGCTCGACGGCGTTGCCGACCGCGACTTCTGCATCGAGCTTGCCTCGGCGCTGTCGCTTGTGATGGTGCATCTCTCGAGACTGTGCGAGGAGATAATCCTCTGGTGCTCGTGGGAATTCAAATTTGTCGAGCTTGACGACGCATTCTCGACCGGCTCGAGCATCATGCCGCAGAAGAAAAATCCCGATATCGCCGAGCTTGTCAGGGGCAAGAGCGGCAGGGTATTCGGCGACCTGATGACCCTGCTGACCGTGATGAAAGGTCTGCCTCTCGCCTACAACAAGGATATGCAGGAGGATAAGGACGCGATATTCGACGCCTTCGACACAGTGAATATCTGCCTTGTGACCCTCGTGCCGATGATATCGACGATGAAAGCGCTCCCCGAGAATATGAGAAAGGCTGCGGCGGGCGGCTTCATCAACGCCACGGACTGCGCCGACTACCTTGTGTCAAAGGGTCTGCCGTTCAGGGACGCCTATAAAGCCACGGGCGAGCTGGTAGCTCTTTGCATCAAAACGGGCAAAACGCTCGAAACGCTCAGCCTCGACGAATACAAAAGCGTCTGCGACCTCTTTGACGACGGAGTTTATGATGCGATAAAGCTCGAGAACTGCGTCAAACGCAGAGGGCTGATGAAATAACAGAATATTTATCCATAACAAAACGGAGCCGACATGATCGACTCCGTTTTTTGATGTAAATTTTCATTATATAATATAGCCGTGATGATAATTTTCAAATACCTACCGAAATCGGTTGAGAAAGTGCGGGGTTTATGCTATAATGCGCTTTGAGAGGGCATATTTTAAGCGGAAAGGGGCGGCGGGATTGACGCACAGGCGCAAAAAAGAACTGTTCAACGGCTGTATTATCATACTCGCCGTCGTTTCGGCATACGCTTTTCGCATAATAGGCAGGGGCGACTTTTACCCGATGCTGTTTTCCTATCTGCGCAGCTTTATCTATATCGGTCTGTTCGCCGCCTGGGGGCTCTCCGTCCGTCAGCGGATCGTGCAAAAGCAGGTATGCCGGTTTATGACGGGCACCGCAGTGTTGCTCATCATCTGGATGGTAGTCCGTTCGGCAAAGTATTTTATATTTTGGCAGCCGGATGCCGTCCGGTACCTGTGGTATCTGTTCTATCTGCCCATGCTGTTTGTGCCTATGCTGGCGCTGCTGATTGCCATGTCATTAGGGAAACCGGACGAATACAAATTCCCTAAGGGAATGTCGGTTCTGTGGATCATCTCCGGCGTATTGCTTCTGCTCGTGCTCACAAATGACCTGCACCAATTCGTATTTACCTTTCCGAAGGACGCCGCTGTGTGGACAGACAAAAACTACGGCTACTCGACAGGCTACTTCATTATTGCAGGCTGGCAGGTGCTGTGTGCCTTTGCCGCACTTGTTATTATGTTTTTCAAATGCCGCGTGCAAAAAGGAAGGCTCCACTTTCTGCCCATTGTTCCTATGCTGCTGACGATTGTTTACAGCGCACTTTACTATGCGGGTGCGGATTGGCTGCTCCACTTGTTCGGCGATATTGCCGCATTCCAAAGTGTGATGTATATTCTGACCTTTGAGCTTTGCATCGCCTGCGGATATATACATTCAAACAGCCATTATGTGGACTTGTTTGACTCATCTGTCGGCACATCGGCAGAGATCACCGACAAGGACTTTACCGTTCGGTATGCAGCTGTAAACACTGCGCCTATCTCAAAGGAAACGATGAAAAAAGCCGAGCAAAGCCCGGTCACGATGGACGGCTTGACCGTTCACACCATGCCCATTGACGGCGGCTATGCCGTATGGACAGAGGATGTGTCGGCTCTGCGTGACATCAAGGAGGACTCCGAGCTTCTTGCAGACGAGCTTGCCGACAGGAACGAAATACTCCGTTATGAATACAAGCGTGAAGCTAAGCGCCGCAAGGTGGAGGAGCAAAACCGGTTGTATGATCTTTTGCGTTCCGCTACACAGACGCAGATAGACCGCATTGCCGAGCTCACCAAGGAATACCGCCGAATCTCAAGCACCGATCCCGACAGAGCCAAAACGCTCCTCGCCGAGATTGCCGTGCTGTGCAGCTATATTAAGCGCCGCAAACATCTGACGCTCCTTACCGACCGAGATATTAAAATATCGGCAACGGAACTCCACCGTGCCTTCAATGAGTCGCTCCAAACGCTGAAGCTGTTGGGTGTCCGCAGCTCACTCTATGTGGACGAGTCTCTTTCCATGCTCTCCGGCAAAACGGCGACCGCTGTATTTGATTTTTACGAATCGGTTATTGAAGCCGATATTTTGAATTTAACAGGCATACAGGTAAGCCTCATAAAGGCAAACGGCTTGCGTCTGTCACTGAATGTGTGCTGCAAAGCCGACCTTTCCGCTTTAGTAAGCGGAGACGGTATTCGCTGTGAAAAAGAGGATGACGAGGAATACCAGCGCCTTGTATTTGAAGTGAAAGAAGGTGACAGGAAATGAGTGCATTTTCTTCCCTTTCTGAATTTTGGCAGACCATGCTGCCGTTTGTTATGCTTGTGGAGATCGTCCTTGAAATCGGGCTGTTTATGTATCAGCTTCTTCGCAGCAATAAGCCGGTGCGCAGCCTGCTGAGCCTGGCGGTTATGGCGGTGATGATCCCGCTGCTGTTCTCCGTTTCCCAGGCAGATTCCGACAATATCGGGGACGCATTTCTGCTGGGCGCACCGTGGCTGATATTTGCCGCTGCCATTTTCCTTGCGGCAGTTCACTTTGCCGTTGCTCTGCCGAGGGAATACCGCCGTAAAAAGAACGAGCTCTCGCCGTTCTCCATTAAGGAAGCAACGGATAAGCTGCCTATGGGCATCTGCTTTGCCGATCCGAACGGCAGGATCATCCTATGCAACAACCGTATGCGAAGGCTGTCCTTTGCCCTTTGCGGCCACGAGCTGCAAATCAAAAGCGATATAGAAAATGCCCTGAGCGTGCCGGACAGATCCGTAACCGTCAAGGATGATTGCTACATCCTGCCCGACAAGACCGTCTGGCAGTTTCGCACACAAAATATCACCGTGGGCAGCGATGACCGCTGGCAGCAGATAACGGCGCACAATGTAACCGAGCTGTATAACGGCTACCAAAAGCAAGAGGAAATAAATAAAGAACTGGCAGAAGTCAATCGAAAGCTCAGGAGGATGTACGCTCGCATGGAGGACGATGTCAAGGAGAAGGAAAGCCTTGATCTGAAGGTCTATATTCACGATACCATCGGGCGAAGCCTCCTGACCATCCGTGACATCATAAACAGCGGCGAGGATACCGAGCGAAAGCTTGAGGCGCTGCAAAATGCCATCGGTATGCTGGCAAGCAACCGTGTCACCTCTGTCAGCACAATGGACGAGGTAAAAAGAACTGCCCGGCAGCTTGGCGTGGCTGTAAAAATCGACGGCTACCTGCCCCGTGATACCGCAGCCGAGGAGCTGACCGTTGCCGCCGCCAAGGAGTGCGTGACCAACTGCATCAAGCACGCAGACGGGAATGAGGTATATATCCGCATTGCCCAGCGCGGCGAACGCTATGATGTTACCATAACCAACAACGGCAAAATACCCACAAAGCCGATAAAGGAAGGCAGCGGCCTGTCAACACTTCGCCGCAGTATTGAAAGCTCCGGCGGCGAAATGCATATTTCGCATAATCCACGATTTGCTCTTCTGATTACGATTCCCGCAAAGGAGATCAGCCTATGATTAACACCATACTTGTAGAGGATGATTTATACATCCAAAAGCACTTTGTCGATTGTCTTGCGGCAGACGGCGAGTTTCATCTTGTCGGCGTTTTCCGTGACGCCTTTGAAGCGGAAAAGCATTGCAATGCCACCGTAAAGCTCGTCCTTATGGATGTGCAGACGCAGCACAAGCACTCCGGTCTTGCCGCCGCAGAGCGTATCAAAAAGGCTTTTCCGCAGATCAAAATCGTTGTGGCTACCTCGCTTGTCGATCCCGAAGTTTTGCAAAGAGCCAAATTAGGCGCAGCCGACAGCCTGTGGTATAAGGACCACGGTACAGAGGAATTGATGAGCGTGGTAAAGCGCACCCTTGCGGGCGAAAGAGTCTTCCCAAACTCCTCCCCCGCCGTCGAGATGGAGGGCACGATGTCCGATGCCTTCTCGCCACGGCAGTTAGACATCCTGCGCCTTTATATAAAGGGCTTTACCTATCAGGAAATCGCCGATAAGCTGGGTATCTCCAAAAACGGCGTTCGCTGGAACCTGGATAATATGGTGGAAAAGGGTGGCTTTGAAAGCAGAGAATCGCTGGTTGCAACGGCCATTGAAAACAAGCTCATGGTAACCACATTAAAAGACGAATAAGAGATAACGAACCCCTTGGCTGTACGGTCAAGGGGTTTTTCACGCCCAAAAGGAAAATTTTTTGAAAAAATCGATTTTTTCTTCTGTTACTGGCGCAAGTGCCAGTGACAAGCGCCAAAAAATCCGTACAATAGATACTGTAAGATTAGGGTTGTACTCTTAGAAGGTGGTGATGAATGATGAAAAAAATCGTTCTGGACATTCAGAGCGATATCCATGCGCACACCATGGAACGAATGCTGATGCAAAAATTGGATGATTGCCAGGTTGTGATCTCCGAGTCGCCGGACGCAACCGCCGAGTGGTGCGAAACGCATCGACCGGATGTTCTTTTAATGGAGGTCAAGGCGTATTCGCCATGGATGTTCAATGAACGAATGGCAATCCGTGACAAGGTAAAACGGAACATGGAAAACTGCCGGGTCATCCTCTTTGTGGATGACGACACAGACGGTGAGTTGACCGAAAAGGTACGGCAGGCAAAGCGCGAGGGTCTGATAGACGCTTTTCTCTTCGGCTCGGTATCCGAAAACTACTTTGCTTCGGTAATCGACAGCGTTTAAATCAGACAACGGCAAAACGCAATATGGCTTTATGCACCGACAAAAACGCATAGACAAATCTTCAAAATGATTTTGATGGAGGAAATGATATGACAAAAACGAACACACGAAGGCGCGTCGTCAGCATCCTGCTGGTGCTTGTGATGCTGGCCTCACTGGTACCGGGCATGGTGGTTCCCACCCATGCCTTTTGGGACGACTACGACACCGGCGGAGACTGCCCCAACTGCGACCACTATCACTGGGCTGAGAATGTGTGCGACTGCCAGTTCTGCACCATTGACTGCAACTACGATTGCTGGGTTGAGTTCCACTGTAACGACTGCGGTCTGTGCCTGGGCGACACGCCCTACTGGTGCGATCAGTGCCACAAGTGCGCCGACTGCATGGAGGAAACGCACTGCTCCACCTGCGCCAAGTGCTACATCGGCGAGGATGACCAGCTGTGCGGCGAATGCCATAAGGGCCCCTGCTGCTCCATAACCATCTGCGACTCCTGCGGCTTCTGCGACGACTGCGCAAACGATGACAGCGACCCGATGCACTGCTCGCTGTGCAACAACTGCTTCGGCAGTGTGGACGAGTGCGTGGACGACGATGAGACCGGTATCATCCACTGCGTCGAGTGTCACACGGCCTGCGAGCAGTGCGAGGAATGCCTGCTGGCCAAGGAGAGCTGCGAGGAGTGCGGCCTGTGCATCGACTGCTGCAGGGAGAACTCCGAGGACGGCGGCTGCCCGGACGGCGAGACCTGCGTGGAAAGCGCCGAGTGGAACGAGCACATCTGTCCGGGCTGCGGCGGCTGGGTCACGGATAAGGACGACGAGGACGAGTTCTGCGATATCTGCGAGCTGTGCAGGGAGTGCTGCGAGGGCAACTCCGACTGCTCCGAGGGGATGTGCGTAGAGGATCCGGACTACGCGGATCACTTCTGCGAGGACTGCGGCCTGTGCTTCTGCGACAGCGATCCCTGCGATAAAGACTGCAACGGGCAGCGCTGCGAGGTCTGCTGCCGGGACGCCGTCAGAGCTATGGGCTGCGAGCATGACGAATGGTGCTTCAGCGACCTTGAGTTTGAAGACCATCTGAAGGCGGAGCATTCCGGCGCCGGGCATACCCACATAGCCTCTGCCACCTGGTCAGCCGACGGAACGCAGCACTGGCATCCCTGCCGCTATTGCGACGGCGAAAAGCTGGCTGCCGCCAACCATGAGTTTGACGCCAAGGGCGTGTGCAAGGTCTGCGGCTACATCAGCGGCAGCTCCATCGTCATCACCCGCCAGCCCAAGGGCGTCAGGTGCAAGACCTCTATTTACGACGATTATAAGGAAGAGCCGGAAAACGGCCTGCTGTTCTATGAAAATAACCCGGTCACCTTCTCCGTCGCGGCAAGAAGCCTGAAGGGCGACGAGCTGACCTATCAGTGGTATCGGAAGAATAATGCGGATCCCACGGCGGCGCCCCGCAAGCTGCCGGAGGATGGGTTCTACACGGGTGTGACGACCCCCACGTTGAAGATGCCGGTTTCCACCCAGGCCTGCCAGGAGGACTACTCCTACTACTGCGTCATCGGCAGAAAGGGCGACCCTTCGGACACCGTGAAAACGGCGGAGGCAAAGCTGACTGCCGCCCATGCCTACAGCCATAATCAGGCCGGCGAGATCGTTTACACGGACGACGGAGAGAAAGTTCCGACGTACGCTGTTTTAGTTGAAAAAGATGGGGCCGTCACAGAAGGCAGAGTGGGCGGTGTACGCAAAAGCGAGGGCCACAAGCTCCCGTGCCTGTTTGAAGCAGGCGAATACGAAGCGCACTATATGACCACCGGCTCCAAGGAGCGCATCTTCCCGCATAAATTTGCGTATGACAGAAGCTATGACGCAGTGGGCGGCGGCAAGGTCGATGTGCTCTACTGCACCGTCTGCGACTATCCCCTTTATGTGAAGAGCCATGTCCATGATTACGGCTGGAACTGGGATTACACCGGCTTCGGCAGCATCTATGAATATACCTTCAACATCGGCGGCTCGACAAAGACTGTGGAGCAGCTCATCCTTGAGTCCGGCTATGCCCACCCCGAAAAGTGCAAGGTTCCCGGCTGCGAGGAGTTCATCATGGTTCCCCATAGCTGGGGCCGCTGGAATGTGGTTCTGTGTCCCGACACCACAGGCGGCAATGGCGGCATGGAGGCCGAATGCAGCATTTGCGAGTACACAAAGACGAAAATTGATAAGGACAATGACAGCGCAGGAGCCGATCATTGGACAAAGGACACCGCCCTTGTGACGGTGAAAAACGGCCGGGCAACCCGTATGATTGTCAAGCCCGGCGACAAGATCAGGCTTTATCCCGAGGAGAGAACCGGTCAGAAGGCCATCGGCTGGAAGGTGGAGTATCTCCGCGAATACAACGATGAACCTAGTGTTAGCAAGCAATGGAATTACAGCCAGGCGAAGACCCTGTTCAAGCTGGTAACCGACGGATCTGCCCTTGAGTGGGGCTGTGAGATCCCGGCGTTCAGCGCCATGGGCGCCCCCGGCGGCGGCCAATTCTTCTTCGAGCCGGTCTATGCAGGCTGTGACCACAGCGGCGGCACCACGGTGCTCAATGCGAAGGCGCAGGTCTGCGACCGCAAGGGCTACACCGGCGACACCGCCTGCGCGGACTGCGGCCATGTCATAAGTGCCGGTTCGGATATCTACCCGCCTGCAAACGCCGGTCATACCGGTACACTGCAGCCGCTGTACTACTACGGCACGGCCAACTCAGCCACGACTGACGCGAGCCACGGAGGCAAACGCTATAACGCCAAATCGGGCGACTGCAGGCACCGCGCCTATGAGGGCGACTACCGCTGCTCGGATTGCGGCGGCACCGTAAAGGGCGAGACCGGCGACTTCAAGCATAGCGGTCCCTTTGAGCTGCGGGATGAAAGAGCGGCGACCTGTACCGAGAAGGGCTATTCCGGTAACCAATACTGCACAGCGTGCGACAGGATCGCGCAGAAGGGCAGCTCTACCCCGTCCCTCCACGAAATTGCCGGCAACTACAAGCTGGTCAATGAGGTTAAGCCCGGATGCACCTCCGCAGGCTATAGCGGCGACCAGCAGTGCACAGGCGACTGCGGACAGATTTTCCGCTACGGTCATGTCATTGATAAGCTCAGCCACGACTGGGACGGCGGCAAACCGGCAACACAGGGCAAGAGCGAAGGGATTCTCTACACCTGCCGGCGCGCCGACTGCGGCGAGACAAGGTTCGTAAGGAACTCTGCTGCGACCGAGTACACGGTCACGGTCATCAAGGGCACGGCCTCCGTTACCGCCGGCACCCCCATCACCGACAAGATCGAGCCGAACACCGTTGTGACCGTTACGGCGGACGCACCGGAGACCGGCAAGGTCTTTGACAAGTGGGTCGTGCTGGAGGGCAATGTCACCCTGGCAGACGCCACCAAGGCAACCACCACCTTCACCATGCCCGGCAATAATGTGAAGCTCGAGGCCACCTATAAGGATGCGCCTCCCAGCCATCCCCACAGCTACGGCACGGATTGGAAGTATGACGACACCAATCACTGGCATGAGTGCGAGTGCGGCGACAAGGCCGATGCAGCGGCTCACTCCTATGTCTGGAAGACCGATAAGGAAGCCACAAAGTTTAAGGACGGCTCGAAGCACGAGGAATGCTCCGTCTGCGGCGCGGTACGCAACGCAGGCACGATCATCCCCGCCACGCTCGGTCACTGCTGGATAATCGACTTCATCATCAGCGTCAAGGATTTCGTTATCGGCGCAACGAAAGGCACGGTCGAATTCATCATCAGCGCATTCAAGCAGATAATCGGCAAATAAAACACAATTGACCAAAGGCCGCTCTGTTATTTGAGAAATCACGGAGCGGCCGATGCTGTTTTAACAGAAAAAAGGGAGGCTTCCCGAACGAAATTCAAAAGAATTCTTTTGTCGGCGCTCGTGCTGACCATGGCGCTCGCTATACTTGCGGGCTGCGGCTCAAAGCCGACCGACGATACAAAAGACAGCACCGTCGATTGCTATGATTTCTCGATCTACGGCGGCGAGGGCGGCGTGCAGTATACGGGCGAGACAGAAGTCATCGAGGGCAAACCGTGCATGGTGTTCGCCCTCGGCACAGACCGCGACGATCAGTTCGTGCGCGAGCGCTATTACGCCGTTTGTGATAACCTTGTCTATTCCTACGACGCCGAAGGCAACGCATGATTCGTTCTCGGCGCGGGATAACAAAAATATAATATACAAATTCAAAATATGATCTGAAAGGGGCTTATATTATGGGACTCATAAAAGCAGGAATCGGAGCATTGGGCGGCACTTTGGCTGATCAG
>ENA-OROD01001203-OROD01001203.1-human-gut-metagenome-genome-assembly--contig:-NODE-1203-length-21749-cov-4.399557_pt1 | contig 21749 bp, 17 predicted proteins | sample MGYA00242123_ERZ509038 | MGnify/ENA primary metagenome ERZ509038 (study PRJEB26280, sample SAMEA2338719) | human gut metagenome | biome: human gut; feature: human-associated habitat; material: faeces... | reverse complement strand
GCACGCTCTGTGCCTATGCTGTCCGCTGGTCGCCGACCGGCTGCGGCCTGCTGCTGACGGCGCTGTCTGCGGCACTTCTGGCGCTGATAAAACCGGCTGCGGCGCAGCCCTGGATGGCGGTATGCCCGCTGTGCGCGGCGCTTCTGCTGGCAGGCGGCGCGGCAGATCACAAAGAATCCGTTCCGATGCTTTTGAATTATGGCGCACTGCTGGCAGCGGCAGGCTTGCGGCTGCGCTTCTGGCTGTGCCGGGACTGCGCAGCGGTACGTTGTTCTCCGAATGGAGCGCCGCTTCCAACATGGCGCTGCACCGGCTCCGGTATGAATCCGGGCAGGCTGTGCTGCCGGAAGGAGCGTTTTCTGATTTTTCCGCTGCACCGGAGCAGACACCGTGCCTGACCATCACGATGGAGCAGCCGACGGCGCTCTATCTGCGCGGCTTTACCGGCGATACCTTCACCGGCACGGCATGGCAGGCGCTTGATACGCAGACGCTTGCCGAACAGACCGATCTGCTGTACTGGCTACACAAGGAGGGCTTCTACCCGCAGACGCAGCTTGCCGCCGCGTCGCGCGGCCTGCAGCGGCAGGAGCAGGCGCAGACAGTCCTGATTGAAAATACCAGCGCTTGCAGCGCCTATGTATACGCGCCCTACGCGCTCTCCGCGCTCCCGCAGGAAAGCGCACTGCGCACGGACAGTCTGGAAAGCACCCAGATCCCGACAAGCGGCCTGCGCGGAGCGCGGCAGTACCGCTTCACCATGCCCCTTGCCCCGGAGCAGACCGCAGCGGAGTTATTGGACGCGCTGCGGGAACAGCCGGAGACGGCGGACGCCTACCTCAGCGCAGAGGGCAGCTACCGCGCATTTGTGCAGGAGCAGGACGTGAAGCTTCCTGAGCAGACGCGCGCGCAGCTTGCTCCGATTCTGGACGAGCTCTGCAGGGACTACGGCTCTGCCGGTTCTCTGACGCCGGAGCAGGCGCAGCTCTGCACGGCGCGCTTTCTCGAACAGCTGGACGCGCTCCGCGAAGCCGGAACGGTGCTGCCGCTGGATGAATCGATAAAGGGCACGACGTATCAGACCGCGACCCTGACCGTTCTGGCGCTTCGCTATTACGGCATCCCGGCGCGTTACGCCGAGGGCTTCGTCCTCACGCAGGAAACTGCCGCGCGTGCGCAGGCCGGTTCCGCGATCACCCTGACTGCGGCAGACGCGCAGGGCTGGGCCGAGGTCTATCAGGACGGCACCGGCTGGATGCCGCTGGCCCTCACACCGGGCTACGGAGAGTTGACGGATATTCTTTCCCCGCATCAGTCCGAATCTGCCAGCCAGACCGGAGATGCACACACGGACGACGGCTCCATCGCGCAGGCGGAAACGATAGAGGACGAAGCGGACGAAACAGAGGATACGCCGCAGGAGCAGCCGGATGACGGCGCGCAGAGCGCCCCCGCAGTCAAAGTACGGATCTGGCTCTGGATCTTACTGATAGTCGGACTTCTGCTTTTCCTGCTGGCAGCCGTCGCGCTGCGCTATGCGCTCATTCGCCGCAGATGGCAGTACCGGTTTGCGCGTACCGCGCCTGCACAGTCTGTTGCCTGGGTGACGGGGGCGCTTGCGGCGCTCTGGCCCGCGATGGGGCTTGGCTACGACGGCGGCTCGGTCTTTGCGTTCGGCGAATCGCTCCGGGAAACGGATGCAGAATACGCCGGAGCGGTCTGTGACCTTGCCGCGCTGAACGGCGAGGCCCGTTTCAGCAGTCACACTATGACGCGCGAACAGGCGAAGCGCGCCCTCCGGGTTTGGAAACAGACGATAGACCGCCTGCAAAAGACTGTACCGCTGCCGCGCCGCGCGTGGCTGAAATGGATTCGATGCCTGTACTGATAGGGGAGGACAGATATGAAACAAAAGAAGCTTCGTTTGTTCGGACTGCTGCTTGCAGCCGCCATGCTGCTGGGCTGCCTGCCGGTGCAGGCGCTGGCAGCGGAGGACGGCTGGTTTTACCTCGCCGCCGACTGGAACGGAACGCTGCTGATTGCGCCGGAGCGCGTCTCCTATACGGCGGATCAGACGATTTTTGAAGCGCTGAACGCCAGCGGTCACAGCTTTGGCCCGGATGCGGAGAGCGTGACGAAGATCGACGGCAAAACGGGCAATTTCATCCGCAGTGATGAAACCGGGAGCCACGACCTGACGCGAAACGCCGCGCAGGCCGGGATCCGGTATCTCTGCTTCACAGACAGGCTGACGGCGCAGCCGTCGGATGCCAGAAAGAGCCTGATCGCGGCCATGGCCGATTACAGGCTGGAGGAGCCGGACGTGCAGCTGGCCGCAAAGGAGGCTTATGAGGCCGCCTGCGCCGGATACGTCACGGCGGACGATAATGCGGCGCAAAGCCTGTACACGGCGCTTCATAACGCGGTCGAGCAGTACAAGCAGACACTGGACGGCCAGAAATACGATGTTACCTTCTCGGACCGGAACAGCGTATGGAGTTCCGGCGATACGCTGTATGCCGAGAACCAGTATGGCCGCGTCTATCAGGACGAGAACGGCAGCGGAATGCTCTCGCTGCCCGCCGGAAGCTATACCTTTACCATGCAGGCGCAGTCCGGCGGCGTGACGGGCAGTATCACGGTCCCGGAGCAGACCTCCGTGACTGCCGTGCTTGACAGGACCGACTGGCTCAAGGTAGACGGATTCATGCTTGCATCCGCGTCCAAAACGGAGTTTTACGGCAGCAAGCTTCCCGTGGAGAAGAAGACGGCGCGTGAATTGACCGCCGTTCTGGACGACAGCTTTACCGGAACGCTTTACGCGTTCTGGCCGTATGACACGAGTGTGTTTCCGGATGCAAGCAAGCTGAAGCTGACCGCAATCTATACCCCGGCGGGCGGCACGGAGCCGCAGCAGGCCGAACAGGCGCTGAAATCCAGAACCAGCGGCGTGGACGGCGTGCTTGCCGTCGGTATGCAGGGCAATACCGTCGTGTACCGCGCCAGCACGCAGGACGCGCAGGGTATGACGCAGTATCAGGACTATACGCTCACCATCCGGCGTGCGCCAACGCTGAAGGAACTGCGCGTGACGGAGGAAAACGGCTCTGCCGCTGCGCTGGAGAAGTTTGACGAGAGCACAAAAAGCTATACATGGCTGGTGCTCGGCCAGCAGGTCACGCTGACGCTGATCCCCACGGAAACGGAAGGGTATGAACTCTATGTCGATGGCGAAAACGTCACGGAGACAGGCAGCTGCACGGTTTTGCTAGAGGAGACAGAGAAGACCGTAACGGTCGAACTGAAGGCCGGCGGCGAAACGACGCAGTATACGCTTCTGCTGCGCCGCACGGATAGCTGCGTGGTGCGTATTCCGGTTGATTCTGCGGATATGGAGATGACAGTCTGCGACGAGAACGGGAAGACTGTCAGCGGCACCTTCTATGCGGCTGCAAAGCAGTACCGTTTTACGCTGATCCCCGGCAGGCGCTATACCTATACGGCGACGAAGGACACTTACTATCATGTGACAGAAAGCTTTGTCGCCGCAGAAAAAACGCTGCCCCGCGTCAGTGTGCAGACCGGCACATGGCTGACAGAACTGGCGCTTGGCAAGGACAGTCTGGCAGCCAGCAAGGGCAGCATCGCGCTTGACCAGACCTTTGACCCGACAGTCCACGCCTATACGGCGGCTGTGCCCGATACGCCCGCCGCAGTCTATCTTTGCATCGACGGCGATGTGCAGACGGCAAGCACAAAATTCCTTGCGCAATACCGTACCATCACCTCCACGGCGCAGGACGATCAGCTGCTGGAGAAGACAATCACCTCTGACCAGCTTGGAAAGCCTATATTCCTGCGGAATCTGCTTCTGAATCAGAACGGACGCGGCAATACGCTTACGATCCGCTGCCAGCGCAGTGTCGGAAGCGTTACATACTATCAGGATTATATCGTCATGCTCCGCCGCACGCTTTCGCTGCGCAGCCTCTCGCTCACCTGTGCCGGGCAGGCGCAGACGCTTACATACAGCGGCGGCACAGGCTATACCTCCTCAATCTGGGACTATATCGTCACCGTGCCTGCGGCGGCGCAGACGCTGTCTGTTTGCGCGGACATTTATGCCTCGGATGCCTGTTACCGCGACGGCGGGAACACCGGCTATCATGTCTGGCTGGACGGGCGCGAACTGACGCCCAGCGTGGCTGCCGATGTGCCGCTGAACGGGACAGCAGATCCGGAAACGGTCACGCTGACGCTGAAAAACGAATTTGCAGGCGAAGCGGCGGATTCAGAATACCGGATTCAGGTGCGCAAGGCCCAGCCGGTTCTCTTTACGCCGCAGCTGACGCCTTCGGACGCGCTGCTGTTTGTCTGTGATATGCTTTCCGGAACGCGCGTCTGGCCGGATGCGAGCGGTGCATATGAACTGTTTGACGGCTTTACCTACCGATATCTGCTGACCTGCCCCGGCTATGCGGGTCGGAGCGGAACCATTGATCCGGCACACAGCGCATCCGGCGCGCTGGTTCTGAAAATCGATGAGGACACTGTCGCCGTTACAGACGGCGCGGCGCGCGCCGGGATGACACTCCGCGCGGCGCAGAAAAACGAAACGATCCAGTCCCTGCCTGCCGAGTGGGCTGATTTCCGCGGAACAAGTTATGATGCCAGCGGCACACGCGGCGGCAGCGCGGGCAGCAACAATGCCGTTGTGTCCATCCAGACGCCGATAGATGCCGATGCGTCCACACTTTACTGGTCGAATGCGATCGGCAGCGGCATAGACAGCGGCTCGACCGGCTGCCCGCTGCTGGTAGACGGTGTTCTGATTGTTTACGCAGGGGATACGCTCTACCGGATCGACCCGGTTTCCGGCGAAATTCTGACGCAGGCCAAGATGGATCACGCATCAAGCTTTTCCATCACACCCCCGGCATATGCCAAGGGTATGGTGTTTGTCGGGCTTTCCGACGGTACGATTCAGGCGTTCGATGCCAAAACGCTGCAATCGCTTTGGATCTACCATGACCCACTTGAGGGCCAGCCGAACAGCCCAATCACCATCTGCGGTGACTATCTCTACACCGGCTTCTGGCGCAGTGAGGAATTCCCTGCAAACTTTGTCTGCCTGTCCATCACAGACGAGGACCCGACGAGGACAGACGAAGAAAAGACCGCCTGCTGGTATTGGACGAATCCGGGCGGCTATTACTGGGCAGGCGCGTATGCCTGCGAGGACTATGTGCTGGTCGGTACAGATGATGGAGCGGATGAAAGCACCTCCATGACCGGCAGCCTTCTGCTGCTCGACGCAAAGACCGGCAGACTGCTTGACAAATGGGACAGCCTCTACGGCGATGTGCGCAGCACAATCTGCTACGATACGGCAACCAAAGCATTCTATTTTACCACGAAGGGCGGCTGGTTCTGCGGCGTGCAGACCGAGAAAACGTCCGACGGCTGGCGGCTGCGGGCAAGCAGCAAATGGACGCTGAAGCTGGAGAATGGATCGAGCACCGTGCAGGCCATGAGCACCTCGACACCGGTGGTGTACAATGGCCGCGCCTATATTGGCGTCAGAGGTACGGCACAGTTCAACGAGTACAGCGGCCACAGCCTCACCGTTGTGGATCTCGCCTCGCACAAGATCGCCTACCGTGCGCTGACACAGGGCTATCCGCAGACATCCGGCATTCTCACGACGGCCTATGAGGCCCAGAGCGGCTATGTCTATGTCTATTTCGTCGATAATTATACACCTGGCAAGATCCGCGTCCTGCGGGACAAACCGGGACAGACGTGTGTGGAGTATGTGACGAAGGAATCCGGCGTGGATACACCCTACGTTCTCTTTACGCCGAGCGGGAAGGACGCACAGTATGCGATCTGCTCCCCGATCGTGGATTCCTACGGCGTGATGTATTTCAAAAACGACAGCGCGAAGCTTATGGCCGTCGGGCCGTCGGCCACGCTGGAAATCACCCGGAAGCCAAACAAGACGCAGTATAAAGCCGGAGAGGCGTTTGATCCTACCGGCATGCAGGTCGATCTTGTCTATGCGAACGGCATGCGGCGGGATGTGACAAAGTATGTCCAATGGTCGGAAGATCCACTCACGGAGGACGATGCAGCAATCGATATCCGTTTCCCCTATGTCCTGTATCACGATCAGGACAGCGAGGAGTCCGGCCGCCTGACAAACGTCAAGACACAGACGCCGGTCGCATCCGTCCAGCTGACAGTTGAGCCCGGAACGGCAGAAAGCGGCCGGATCGGCACGCTGACATGGGCCTACGATATTGAAAGCGGAACGCTCACAATCAGCGGCGAATTTGAAGACGGGCAGAAGCTGGCCGTAGCCTATTATGATCAGAATGGGCACCTGGCGCAGGTAAAGCTGCTGACGCAGGTGCAGACGCTTGCGCTGGTCGAAAATGGCGCGCGAATCCGCCTGTTCCTGCTGGATAAAACCAATCAGCCGGTCTGCAAGGCCATGACGGTAAAGGGGTGAGCGGATGCGAAAGACACGGATTTTTGCGCTGCTTCTGGTGCTGTGCCTGCTGCTGACTGGCTGCGGCAGCACACAGACGCCGCTTGAGCGGACAGCAGAGTATCTGAAAACAGCAGTGCCGGAGCCGGACTTCGGCTCGCTGGACGGCGACTGGATTGTATTCGGTTTGGCGCGGGCCGGGGCAGATCTGTCAGATGACTATTTTGAACGGTATTACAGCGCAGTCGAAGCCGCAGTACAGGCGGCAGACGGAAAACTCGACGAGAACCGGTATACCGAGTATTCCCGGCTGATTCTTGCGCTGACGGCGATCGGGCGCGACCCGCGAAATGTCGGCGGCTATGATCTGCTCCTGCCGCTGGCAGATCTCAAAAAAACGACAGCGCAGGGCGTCAACGGTGCGGCATTCGCGCTGCTGGCGCTGGACTGCGGCGGGTATGAAATTCCGCTGGATCCGGAGGCGGCGGTGCAGGCAACACGCGACGGCTATGTTGATGTGATTCTTGCCCAGCAGAACCCGGACGGCGGCTGGAGCCTCGGCGGGGGAGCATCGGATCCTGACCTGACCGCAATGGCCTTGCAGGCACTTGCCGGGTACCGCAGCCGCACGGACGTGTCTGCGTCGGCAGATGCTGGACTCTCATGCCTGGCGCAGATGCAGCAGGAAGACGGTGCGTTCCTCTCTTGGGGAGCGGAGAGCAGCGAATCGGTCAGTCAGGTGCTCGTAGCGCTGACAGCGCTGGGCCTTTCACCGGATGATGCACGGTTTGTGAAGAACGGGCAGACGCTGGAAGAGGTACTGCTGCGCTTTGCGCAGAACGACGGCAGCTTCGTGCATACGCAGGGCGACGGCGGCAATCTGCTTGCCACCACGCAGGCATTCTACGCACTCGCAGCTGTCCAGCGCACCCGCGACGGAAAGACCTCGCTCTACGATATGTCAGATGTCGCACCCTGAAAAGCTGTATCCCGGAGGTAAGTCAAACTGCTTCGCTGGATTCACCGTGAATGACTGTAAAAACACCGCATGCCGCGAAAACTGTTGATGTACATAAAAATTTATATTTGTCAACGCGCCCGTTTTGGTGTATAATGGAGTTATCAAAATAAAGGGGGAGTTCTTATGACAAATAAGGTCATCACCATCAGCCGCCAGTTTGGCAGCGGCGGAAGAAGCATCGGCAAGGCGGTGGCCGAGAAACTCGGCATCCCCTATTACGATAAGGAGCTGGTCGACAAGGTCGCAAAGGAGAGCGGCTTCTCGCACGAGTTCATCGAGGAGATCGGCGAATACGCCTCCGTCACCAGCAGCTTCCTGTTCAACATCGCCGTGTCATCCCACCCGATGGGGCTGATCGACACCATGTCCGTGTCGGATAAACTCTACGTCTGCCAGACGAACGTCATCCGTGATCTTGCCAGCAAGGGCCCGTGCGTCATCGTTGGCCGCTGCGCGGACTTCATCCTGAAGGATCAGCCGGACTGCCTGCACATTTTCGTCCACTCCGACATGGCCCACCGTGCTGCCCGCGTGCGCGAGCGCTACGGCGAGACGAGCAAACCCATGGAAAAACGCCTGCAGGAGAAGGACAGCAAGCGCAAGGTCTATTACAAGCACTACACCAACCGCAACTGGGGCGAGGCCGAAAATTACGACGTCTGCCTCGACAGCGGCACGCTCGGCGTTGACAAATGTGTCGAAATTGTCTGTGATATTGCGCAGATGAAGTGACCTGTTCATAAAAAATAGAGTGACTCGGGCAGCTGTCCATAAAACAGGTGTTGAGAAACAAACACTATGGCAGTTGCCGGACAAGGGTTGCTGACAAAAAGGGTATGTGCCTTAATGGTACATACCCTTTTCCTTTTGCGTTTGGCTTTGCAGATGGATAGGATGGATTTGTGTACGATTTAGGACAGAAAATGAAGGATTGTTCCGTCTAGAGGCGGCACAAAGCGGATCAGGCGTGTACTTTCCTGCGTGATATTGAACTCACCGTATTTGGCAAATATATGTCCATCCTTTACCTTCTTGCCGAGATGCCGCTTTTGTTGCCGTACTCCTTGAATTGTCCGCACATTCCGATATAATGAGGATGGCGTGAATTGCTGGAATGATGGCGTTCTATGATATTTGTTTTGGTGTGACCCTTCGGCATTGACGTGATCGTGGTGGAGCCGGGCGGCATCAAGACCGATTGGGGCATCATCGCTGCCGAGAATCTGAAAAAAACTTCGGCAAGCGGCGCGTATGCAGAAATGGCGAACAAAGCTGCTGACGGTATGATTAAAAATTACGGCGGCAATATGCTGTCCAAGCCGGAACTGATTGCAAAGACTATCCGTAAAGCGGTGACCAAGCGCCGCCCCCGTACCCGTTATCTGATCGGTTTTGGCGCAAAGCCGATGGTCTGGACACACAAGATTTTTGGAGACCGGGTGTTTGATTGGGTCATCAAAAACTTTAGCTGACGGAGTGGTATTTTGAAGCACTTTTTGATTGACAAAAACTATGGCACTTATCTTTCAGGAATGGGCTTTTCGATGGATGAAGTGCTGAAAAAAGCGATGCTGCCGGAGGACCTGCTTGCACGGCAGACGCCCAGTCTGACGGCGGAGGAATACTTCCGCTTTATGGGGGCTATTGATGCTCTTTCACCGGACGAGCAGACGCTGATTCGTTTGGCGACGTCGGAAGGTATCGAAGCATTTTCACCGCCCATTTTTGCGGCATATTGCAGCCGCAATGCGCTTGTGCCGTTCATCAGCCGCAACGAGTCCATGTGGGAGTTCTTTGAGCCGGAGTTGAAGCGCCGCCTGTCGATGATGGAGACGGATGATAGCTGCGCCGCCCGTGTCCGCAGCGCTTTGATGGAGTTGCTGCCCAGCGGAGAATGCACCATCGACGATGTGGCAAAGAAGCTGGGCTACAGCAAGCGCTCGTTACAGCGCAAGCTGCAGGAGGAAGATACCAACTTCCAGAAGCAGCTCAACCATACACAGGAACTGCTGGCAAGAACTTACCTTGCCAACACCGATATGACCACCGAGGACATTGCGTTCCTGCTGGGGTATCAGGAGAGTGGGTCGTTCCTGCGAGCGTTCACGGTTTGGACGGGACAGACAGTAAATGAGTACAGAAATACAGTGCGGTAGAAACGCCATTAGAATGATTTTCGTATGTTTGAATCTTTGATGATAAGGGTTTGGGACTATCCCAAAAATGAAAACAGAGCGTTTCGGCAGACAGTCGAAACGCTCTGTTTTCCGGTGTGGGTATGCACCAGATTTGCTTGTTATTGACTCGAACGTATGTTTCTGATAGGCTGCCATCAAGTAAATAATGTAGCTGTGCTGTGGAGCCGCTGACGAAGTGATGTCTTCCGAATGCCGCATGAACAGAAGCCCTGCACGGACGGCTGTGCCACCCGGCGAACTGCCCGTAATCTGCCTATGAATCCCGGCATATTGTCCAGTGCCAATCAGCAAGAACAATCTCTTTTCCGGCGTCGCCTGTTGTGCTGACTGCGGAGAAAAGCTGTACTACTGCACCATGCAGAACTTTGAAGAATGGCAGGATCATTTTGCCTGCTCCACCTCCCGCAAGAAGGGAAAAGACATGTGCGAAACGCATTTCATCCTTGCGGGTATTTTGGAAAAGGGTGTATGGAAGCTTCTGCAAATCCTGCTTTGGCATATCTCCGATTGTGAAGACCTGTTCCGTGATAAGGATGTATGTCTGCGCTCCCGACAAGAGCAGCGGACATCGAATGCAGGATGTGAATATCAGCCTTGCCTGTATCGGTTTTCTGCCCAAGAGCATTCTTTCCGAGATGGTCAACCACGCAGCAAAAAGCAGAACAGCGTGACTTTCGCCACGCTGTTCTCTCTTAAAATGTGAAACCTGTCTTATGCGCTGCTATCCTCCGGTCATGCCGTTTTTTCTGCGCTGCACGCAGTTTATCCGGCCCATGCGAGATGTTTGTGGGCGGCGGATACCGTTCGTCGCGGCAAGTGTGTCGTTCGTCGGCGTTTTCGTTCAAACTTGGGTTTCTGTGTTAGAGTATAAACACACCAAGGGAAACAAAAAACGAGGGAGAGAAAAAACATGGAAACGACACTGACAAACGTGAATGCTTATGAGAATGCGGTTCGTACACAGGCAGGCGCCGCTGATATTAGAGCGCAGCTTCTGGACAGTCTGGCAAAGAGCAAGGCTGTCGTTGACAGCGTGTTTGGCAAAATAGAGGAGATCGACCGGATGAAGGCCGAGAGCGAACAGCTGCGGAAAAAGATTTCCACAGTCATTCCGGGAAAGGCGACAATGCTGACGATGCTTTCCGTCCTCTCGCTGCTTGTCTTTGGCCTGTTTGGCGCGCCGGTTGTTTTGTCGATATTCAGAGTAACGGACCCGGGCACCATTTATTTGACGTTTATTCTTGTTCCGACTGTCCCGTTTGTCAGCATCCTTCTGATCCGGTCACGGGTCGTCAAGGAAGCGCGGGCGCAGGAGCAGGCGGACTTTATGCGCGATGCGGATCTGCTGGACAGCAGAATCCAGGCAGACTTCCGTCAGATCACAGCGGTTCTGGAATCTGACCGCGGTATCTACGCGAAGAACCACATTCCTGAGGATTACTTCTATCCGGAGGCTGTCGCCATGTTCCAGTATTACATCCGGAACGGACAGGCTGACAGCATGAAAGAGGCGCTGCGTGAATACGACCAGTATCTGCATCGCTGCCGTCTGGAGTATCAGGCCACAAGAGCCGCCAGCGCGTCGGAACGCTCTGCCAGCGCCGCCGAACGCACGGCAGCCGCAGCAGAACGCTCGGCAGACGCCTCCGAGCGGACCGCAGCAAACAGCGCGGCAGCAGCAAACTCTGCCAGAGCAATCGAGCAGTATTCCGCCAGCACAAACTTCTGGACGATCTACAGCGCGCTGCGGTAAGCCTGCAGCGGACAGACGAAGGGAGGCGGATGCAGCTACACATTGCATACAAACGCGTATAGCGAAAAACAATGGACTTCACGGAAAAAGAAAGAATGAATGAAACAATGAAAAAACAGAACAATTTAAAACGTGCAATCGTAGTATTCCTGATTCTGGTCACCTGCATTTCCATGATGAGCGTAACGACCAGTGCTGCGACCTCCGGCAGCACGAATTCGAGAACGATCTATGTCAGGACAACGGCAAACTGGAGCCGCCCGGGCTCTGAATCCATCACGCTGCGGCAGAACAAATGTAAGTATTCCTATCAGAAGATGAGTTGGTTCCGCTGGGTCACCAAAACGGCCAGTATGTATCCGAACTACACCATTAAAATTAAAAACATGGATACCAACCGGGTAACGACAAAGAACTGGTCAAGTTCGTCAATCAAACTGAACCTGGACAGAAATACGAACTATCAGATCACGGTATCGTATAATTCGATGACCACATGGCTGTCAAGCAACAGCAGGTTCCAGTACTGGATCAATTCCCCTTACTGGTGGGTCAGCAGCACCTGTAAAGCAAGCTGCTGGTGATCTTCCGCCGCTGCCATTCCTGATAGCGCCCAGACGCCCGGCTGTAAATCAGCCGGGCGTCTGAGTCTGTGCATATATGTGCGATGGAAGCGATGTCAATCTTCCAGATGGAATGCAGCTTTGAGATCGGCGATCTCGCTGTCGCTGATGTGGACGATGCTGCCGAGGCTCTGGGAATCGAGGATAGAATTGGCTGTCAACTCCATGACCTCAAGCCGGTCGAAGGCCTGCAGGAGCGAGTTGCCGGTGACGATTACGCAATCGTTTTCCACGATGGCGACCGGGTGAGATACGTCAAACTCCGCCGCCATTTTATCCGGCTCCCGGTAGATCTCCTCATACGGCAGCGTTTTGACGTCGCGGAGGAGGATATAGCTTTCCGGGATGGTGCGTGCATCGAACGCTGCATCGGTCACGGCAAAAGCCATGGCGTGGACCGGATGGGCCAGCAGGATCGCGCCGACATCGGGATGCTGCTCATAGATTTTCTGGTGCAGCAGCACGGCGCGGGACGGCGTCTTGCCGAGTTCCTTCATGCCGCCCTTGACGCGGACAAGGTCGTCCTCTTCCAGATACGCGCGGTCAAAGCCAAATGGCGTAATGAGGAAGCTGCCGTCAGACAAGCGGACGGAATAGGTGCCGTGCGTGGCGGTAAACAGCCCCATTTTGTACGAGCGGTGAATGAGCGTGATCATGTCGCGGCGGGCAGCCAACTCCTCCGAGGTGTGCGAACGGGGAATGAAATCGTCCAGCTTGGTATGCGCGTTTGTCTCGCTCATATGATAGGCATTCTCCGGCAGAGAATGAATCTTCCCAAGCTTGCTTGCCAGCACCTCAAGTGTCGCGGTATAATTGAGCGTTTCAAAGCGCTGGAATGCCGTGAACATATCCGGCGCGCCGATGCAGACGCCGTGGTTTTCCAGCAGTGCCGCGTCGCAGCCCTGCGCAAAGACCTTGCCGATCTCCGCGCCAAGCGCCTCGCTGCCGGGAATGGCGTATTTTGCAATCTTCATCTGTTCGCAGATATGGCGCACGGACGGGATCAAATCGAGATCCGGCAGCTTGCGGACGATGGAGAACGCCACAAGCGCGGGCGGGTGCGCATGCAGCACGGCATTCAGGTCCGGGCGCATGCGGTAGACCGATTCGTGGAACGGCAACTCGGACGAGGGCTTGTGCGGACCTTCGCAGCTTCCGTCCGGGTGGACGCAGATGATGTCCTTGCGGGTGAGCGTCCCTTTGTCGATGCCGGCCGGGGTGATCCAGATGTTGCCCTGTGTGTCGCGGATAGAAAGATTGCCGCCGGACATGGTGGTCAGGCCCTTGTCATAGATGCGCTGCATGAACATGACAAGCTGGTCGGCCGGATGGATATATTGAATGTTCAAAAGATGACCTCCCAATCAAAAAAGTCAGAGCGGCAGAATGCCGTCAAAGGTTTCATTGAACAGCGTCTGCGCGTGAGCGCGGAGCGCTGTACAGTAGCGGTCGTAAGCGTCAAGCAGAGTTTCGCCCTCCGGCGTGAGACGGGCACCTCCTCCGTGTTTTCCGCCGGTTGTGGAATCGAGCAGCTTGAAGCCCAGTGACTGCTGCGCGTTTTTAAGAATCGTCCATGCCTTCGAGTATGCCATGCCGATGGACATGGCCGCTGCGCGCAGGGAATGCAGTTCACGCACCTTGCGCAGCAGGACTGCCACGCCGGGGCCGAAGCACTTTTCCTCGCCGAAAATCCGAATGGTCAGGACGGGTCTGAAAGTTTGTTCCATATCAGAATCTTACCACGCCGTATTCGTCATTGTCAATAATATTCCGATATTCTTGACGCGGAAGCGCGCGAATGCTATGCTTATATAGCAGTGTCAGCTGACGCTAAAGGGAGGCATGCTCTGTGAAGCTGCAAAAGGCGCTGGAGATCCAGCCCGGCGTGACTGCGATCATCGGCGGCGGCGGAAAGACGACGCTTATGGAATGCCTCGCGGAAGAACTGTCCGCGCAGGCACGCGTGATCGTGTGTACGACGACGCATATCTATCCCGAACAGAATATGCCCTGCCTCGTTTCGCCGTCTGAGGCGGAGGTAGAGGCAGAATTGGCGCGCACGCACTGCGTCTGTGTGGGTTCTGCTTCAGAAAGTGGGAAATTCTCTGCGCCGGAACTGACGTTCCGCACGCTCTGCGCACTGGCCGACTATGTCTTCGTCGAGGCAGACGGCTCCAAGCGCCTGCCGCTCAAGGCCCATGCGGCGCATGAGCCGGTCATTCCCCCGGAGGCGAATCAGACCATTCTGGTTGCGGGCGCGTCCGGCTTCGGAAGACCGATGCGCGAAAGCGTTCACCGCGCGCCGATCGCCGCGCAGGCGCTCGACGTAAGCGAGGATACCACCGTAACGCCGGAATTGTGGGCAAAATTTTTGAATTTGGAGGCGCTGCATACGCGCGTTCTGGTCAATCAGACCGAGAATGAGCCGGAGCAGCAGGCAGCAAAGGCGCTGGCTGCCGGACTTCACTGCCCGGTGTGCATGGCGGCGCTGCAGAAGGGGTGGATTGCATGCTTGTGTTAATTCGCGGCGCAGGTGATCTGGCTACGGGCATCGCGCTCCGGCTTTTCCGGTCGCATCTGTGCGTCGTTATGACCGACCTGCCGCAGCCGACGGCCATTCGCCGAACGGTCTGCTTTTCGCAGGCAATCTTATACGGAAGCTATCAGGTAGAGGACGTGACGGCGGAACTTGCCGCGACGGAGGCAGATGTGCGCCATATTCTGGCTGACGGCAATATTCCGGTTCTGGCGGACCCGCAGGCACAGTGCCGCGCATGGCTGAGGCCGGATGTGCTGGTTGACGCGATTCTGGCAAAGAAAAACCTTGGCACGGCGATTACGGATGCACCGCTGGTCATCGGTGTCGGCCCCGGCTTTTGCGCCGGGCGCGACTGCCACGCGGTCATTGAGACGATGCGCGGACACACGTTGGGCCGCGTGATCCGCAGCGGTGAGCCCATTCCGAACACGAACATTCCCGGCCTCATCGGCGGCTTTACCGGCGAACGTGTGCTGCGTGCCCCGGACGACGGCATTTTCCATCAGCTGCTGGATATCGGCACAACGGTACAGGCGGGCGATATTGCGGGCGAGGTGAACGGCAAGCCGATGGCCTGCACGATCTCTGGCGTCATTCGCGGCATGCTGGCCGACGGAACGCCCGTGTTCAAGGGCATGAAATCCGGCGACGTTGACCCGCGCGGGGAGATTTCCTACTGTCAGACCGCCTCGGACAAGGCCATCGCCATCGGCGGCGGTGTGCTGCAGGCAATTTTGGAATATACCGGTGTTTTGAACGCCGCAACGGGACAAAATATATTGGGGGTATAGGTATGAGGGACGAAATCAAGCTGACAAAGCTTGCAAAGTGCGCTGGGTGCGGCGCGAAGGTCGGTGCAGGCATTCTTGCGCAGCTTCTAGGCGATATCCGCGTGCGGCAGGATGAAAATCTGCTCGTCGGCTTTGACAAGAGCGATGACGCATCGGTTTACAAGGTGTCGGACGAATTAGCGCTCGTGCAGACGGTCGATTTCTTCCCACCCATTGCGGATGACCCGTACACCTTCGGCCAGATCGCCGCAACAAATGCGCTGTCCGACGTCTACGCCATGGGTGGTGAGCCGAAACTCTGCCTCAATATCATGGCTGTGCCGGAGTCTATGCCGAAGGAGGCTGTGCATGATATTCTGCGCGGCGGCTACGACAAGGTCTACGAGGCAGGCGCGCTCATCACCGGCGGCCACTCGATCTACGACGACGAGCCGAAATACGGTCTGGCCGTGACGGGCTTTGTCCACCCGGACAAAGTCCTCACGAACTCCGGCGCGAAGCCTGGCGACGCGCTGTTTCTTACAAAGCCGCTCGGCATCGGCATTCTCACGACGGCGGAAAAGGCTGATCTTCTGTCCGAGAATGGAAAAGCGTTTGCTGTCCGCCTCATGACGACGCTCAACAAGGCTGCACGCGACGTGATGGTACAGTACCGCGTCCATGCCTGCACAGACGTGACCGGCTTTTCCTTCCTCGGCCACGCGTCCGAGATGGCGACCGGCAGCGACGTGCAGCTGGAAATCAACACGGCCGCGATCGACTTGATCCCGGAAGCGTTGGATTTTGCCCGCATGGGCATCCTGCCTGCCGGTATGTACCGCAACCGCACGTTTGCAGAGCCGATGGTCGATGCGGGAGACACTGAACTTGCTGTGCAGGATGTGCTCTACGACCCGCAGACGGCAGGCGGCCTGCTTATCGCCTGCGACCCGGAGGACGCGGACACGCTGTTCACGGCCCTGAAGCCGGCAGTTCCCAGCGCACAGCGCGTCGGCACGGTGCAGCCCTACGCGGGCAGCGCGAGAATCTATCTGAAATGAGGCTGTTTGAATGAACCGCTATATTTTGATTCCCGAGGACACCATCCGCGTCCTGCCGCCGGAGGACGGCGTGGAGGCGGCAGTCGAAGTTTTCTGCTCCCGTACAGTCATTTTTTTTGATATTTCACAAATACAGGATGTCTGCCTGATGCACAACGTTTTATCGAACCGCAGGCGCGTCGATGCACTCTGTTTCACGGCGGCAGACCGCCTGCTGGAGCGGGAACAGATGGTGCTTGTCCCCACGGACCGAGCCGATTATGCAGCGTTTCTGACGGATTTCCGGACATATGCACCAGAAACGCTCGATTTTTCCAAGGAGGAAGATTACATCCCGGAATCCTGCGACCACAACGGCCATCATCACGGATAAAAACGAAAAAGCCGCACATCCTGAAAGAAAAAGACAGGAGGTGCAGCATGAAAAAACGCGACAAAAAAGACCGTCCGGATCTTGTGCCGGAGATTTTCGCCCAGCAGCCCAGCTTTACCGACCCGCAAGGCAGCTGGACCGGTCTTCCGATGAACGAGCACGAAATTCCCGTTCAAGACGCAGACGATCTGTAAGCAAAACCGCCCTTCTCCCGGTTGAGAAGGGCGGTTTCGTATATCATAAGTCCGTTAAAACTCGATTCCTCTATGATGCGCTGGTGCGGGAACGTTCCTTGGTGTGTGCGGGAGCGGCAATCGCACCAGCTGTACTTGCTCAGGATTCTGTTTCCGGCTCTACATAGTTGGGGTTGTAGTTGATCAGAATGCCGATATCCTGCAGCTGCTTGACCTCGTCGGCATCCACGGGGTTGTCCCAAAGGTTCATCCGGACGAGCATGATGCACGATTCCAGCTTTGCGACCGATTTGACCCGATTATAGTCAGCATTGATGAAATTGACGGCAAGATTTCCTTCCAGACCGGCAAGGCTTTCAATCTGATTATGGCTGATATCGACATGCCAGAGCGGTGTGTCTGCGTCAAACTGCGGAAGGTCTGTGATCTGGTTGCTGCTCACATTGAGATCGACCAGCTTCTTGAAGCCGGACACAACAGAGATATCAGAAATGCTGTTGCCGCTGAGATCGAGCGTTTCGATCGCCGTGCAGCCGGCCAGCGCGGAAATGTCGGTGATCTTATTGCCGGACAGAACGAGCGTTTTAAGCTTCGTATGATCGGCAAGGCCCGCAATCCGCGTGATTGCGCACTGTCCGGCGTAAAGCGTTTCGAGTTCTGTGCAGTTTTTGAGATTGCTGAGCGAGGTGATGGGATTGTTGGTCAGATTCAATTCTCTGAGCGCCAGCAGCGCGGAAAGCGCTGTCAGATCGGAGACGGTATTGTTGGACAGATCGAGCGTTTCCAGCTTTTGCAGGCCGATCAGCGCGTCAATCTCCGCCACAGCGCAGCCGGACAGGTTCAGACTCGTCAGTTCCGACAGCGTTACAATGGTGTTCATGGCGGCAGTCGAGAGCGTGCAGCCGGACAGATCGAGCGTCCGCAGCGTCGGCAGCTGGGACAGCACGGACAGATCCAATCCCGTTCCGTGGTGCAGTGACAAGGAGTGCAGGCCGGTGAAATAGGGGAGATCCTCCAGCGAGGCGACCGTATCGGGGAGATCCAATTCCTCAACGGCCCAGAGTTCGTCGGACATAATGGCGCTGCCGGCCGTCTTGCCGAGCAGTTCACGCACATAGGCGTCCATCCCGGCGTCGGCAAGCTTCACTTCCTCGACGACGTTGCCGACGGTATAGCCCGCGTAGACTGCATCGCTTACAAGGCCGTTTTCCGCCACGCTCAGCGCGACGATCTTGCTTTCACCGGCTTCCAGAGAAATGGGGCCGGTATATACATCCTGCTCCGAGGCTGGGAAATCGCTGTTGCACACGGCGTAGACCGTGCCGGACGCGCCGGTGACGGTCACGTCGATGTATTCGGAATAATTTCCGCTTTCCGGCTCAATGACGGGCGCGGCGGGACGCAGCGCATCGATCTGTGTCCGAACGGCGTCGTTTGTGATGCGGCCGAGCATCGTCTCTGCGTCGAGCAGTTTGTCCTGTTCCACATAGGTCTTGGAAAGTGCGACATACAGCTGTACTGAGTCCGGGATCTGCGTGATAGCGCTGACGAGGGTGTATTCCGCTTTTGTGTAGTTGCCGCTTTTTTTATAGGCATCAGCCAGACGAATGGCGAGATCCGCATCCTTCGGCGCAAAGTGCATGGCTGCCTTGTAGAACGAAACGGCGCGGGAATAGCGCCCGGCCTCATAAAAATGCTCGCCCCAGTAGACGAAAATGCTCTCGGTCAGATCGCGGCGTGCGATCAGGAAGAAACAGCACGCGCCGATGATGAGGGCAAGGATCAGAATGATCGGGAGGATGATTTTCAAAGCATGCTTCATATATAAGCTCCAATCCGTATGCAGCAGAAATTTCGTATGTTTCTATACATTATACGTCCCAACAGAATTTGTGTCAAGATTTGCGATTATGTCAATCAGAATACTGTCTACCGCTGCGGCATAGACTTGTCCGAAAGGACGGTGCTTGAAATGTCGGTGATCGCAAAGGCGGGACTTCTGGCGCTGGCGGCGGTTTTGCTGCTGCCGACGGCGGAGGCAGGACAGGCGGCACAGCCGGAGCCGCTGATCGTAGTCGTGCAGAAGCAGGCGGACGAGCCGGAGCGGACGCTCCGTGTCCTGCGGGACGGAGCTGTGGAGGAAACAGCGCTGGATACCTATCTGACGCAGGTCGTGCTGTCGGAGATGCCGGCCTCATTTGCGCCGGAGGCGCTGAAAGCGCAGGCCGTGGCGGCGCGCACGTTCGCCTGCCGGCAGACGGCGGGCGGAAAGCACGAGAACGCAGATGTATGCGCGCAGAGCGCCTGTTGTCAGGCCTGCCGGACAATAGAAGATCTGCGTGCGCGGTATGAAGACGGTTTTAAAGCCGCATGGGACAAGGCTGCCGCTGCTGTCCAGGAAACGGAGGGCGAGGTGCTGACCTATGAAGGAAGGCTGATCGATGCGGTCTATTTTTCCTGCTCCGGCGGCTCGACGGAGGATGCAGCTGCCGTCTGGGGGACGGATGTGCCGTATCTGCGGGCGGTCGAAAGTCCCGGGGAGCAGGACGCGGCCAAATATGAAAGCCGGATCTGCGTGACGGCGGAGACATTTGCCGAGACGCTCCGCGCGCTCGACGCGTCGGTACAGCTTTCCGGCGATCCCGGTGGCTGGGTGCAATCCGTCACGCGCACGGCGGGCGGCGGTGTCGATACGCTTACGGCAGGCGGAAGGCCGTTTTCCGGCGTTCAACTCCGAAAGGCGTTCGGGCTGAACTCCACGAGATTTACGCTTCTGTACGAGGACGGCGCGTTCAGCTTTGACGTGCTCGGCTACGGCCACCGTGTCGGCATGAGCCAGTACGGCGCGGACGCCATCGCCCGCCTCGGCTTTGACTATCGGGCGATTCTGCGCTTTTATTACCGGGGTGCGGAACTCACAACGCTTGATTTTTGACAGAACGCCGGGAGTGGGCTGATGTGGGCATCGGCCCCTACAATCAAGCAGGCAAGTGCATACGAATTCGCCGAGGATTTTCGATGATTCGGTGCATCCTGCCGGGCAAGTTTGAATTTTAACGAATTTTGCATAAGATTGACAGCCTTGAACTGACAACATTGCCGGTTAAGGAAGTTTATGCTATACTGAAGAAAAAAGGGGGTGGGCCTGTGAAGACGCTCCGGTATGACCCGAAATCGATCCGGTCCGGCCTGACGCTGGTAACGCTTTTGTGCTGGATTCTGCCGATTCTGATCATCGTGACGATGTTCAGCGTACTGGTCAACTATTATAATGACCGCAATCTCGAGCAGGCGATGGATCTCGGCATGGAAAACGCCATGCAGCAGGTCGAACTGCGACTGCTGTCTGTGATCGAAGATTCCAAGGCTGTCTCCTACGATGGAATCGTCCGGCAAAGCTACAGCGAATCGCGTTCGCTCGTCTATAAGGACGTGACGGAGTATTTGACGCAGAAATTTACACGGAACGCCAATTACCGCTGCGTATTCATCTCCTCAGTGGGCGGAGACGAGCCTGTTCACGCCTATGCCGCCGCGCCGGGTACGGCGCGGCTCAATCTGCTGCGCGACTATAAGGCGCGGGTCTATCCCGAGGTGCAGGCGCTGTTGGAGCGTGTGGATACGGGCATTTATTTTCTGACCGTGGACGATGAGATCTATATGGTGCGCAACCTGCTCGATCACGACTTCACGCCCTACGCCATGCTGGTGCTGGGCCTTGAGAAGAGCGAGGTGTTCCAGTCGCTCTACGGCATTGCAAACGTGGCGATCACCGGCGTGAGCATCGACGGCGCCGAACTGCCCGTGGCTGCGTCCGAGGCTCAACCGGCGGGCGGCAGTATCCGATTGACTGCGACGGCCACACGCTCCTCTTGACTGCCCAATCGACTGCGCTGCGTCCGCTCAGCACCATGCCGATGCTCCGGTGGGCCATTGCTGGGATTGCGCTGCTGGGCATTCCGCTGAGTCTGCTGGTCGCGCTGATCTTCAACCGCAGCGTCAACCGCCCGATGGAGGTTTTGCTCGACGCGAACCGCCGCGTGGAAAACGGAGAACGCGGCTATGTCATCACAGCTGAAGCGCCGAACACGGAGTTCCGGCAGCTCTACAGCCAGTTCAATGCCATGTCCTCCGAGTTGAAAAGCCAGTTTGAACGCCTCTATCTCGAACAGCAGGCGCTGCAGCAGGCAAAGATCCGCGCGCTGCAGTCGCAGATCAACCCACATTTTCTCAATAACACGTTGGAGATCATCAACGGGGAAGCGCGGCTGGCCGATAACGAGCGCGTATGCTCCATGATCGAAGCCTTGTCAACCATGCTTGATGCAGCTATCGGCCGCGACGGGCGTGCGCAAATCCCGCTTGCAGAGGAACTGCAATATGTCGATGCCTATCTGTACATTACAAAGGAGCGGCTGGGCGACCGGCTGACACTCCGGCGCGAGATCGACGAAACGATGCTTCCGGTGCGCATCCCGCGCCTGATGCTCCAGCCGATCGTGGAAAACGCGGTCGAGCACGATCTGTCGCGGCGCGGCGGCGAACTTTGCCTGCGCGCAGTTCCGCAGAAAGATGGCCGACTTCTCTTTGAGATCGAGCACGACGGAGAAATGACACCGGACGGCTGGGCGCGCATCCAGGATGCGCTGCAAAGTCCGGCAGGTCCCGCCGGGCCGCAGCGCGGCAGCGTGGGCGTTCGCAATGTGGCGCAGCGGCTGCGGCTT
>ENA-OROD01001190-OROD01001190.1-human-gut-metagenome-genome-assembly--contig:-NODE-1190-length-21920-cov-21.697416_pt1 | contig 21920 bp, 19 predicted proteins | sample MGYA00242123_ERZ509038 | MGnify/ENA primary metagenome ERZ509038 (study PRJEB26280, sample SAMEA2338719) | human gut metagenome | biome: human gut; feature: human-associated habitat; material: faeces... | reverse complement strand
TGGAGTTCAGGCCGCAGCGGTTCACGTCCTTGCAGTGATGGGCACAGCTGGTGACCGTGCAGTTGATGGCGCTGTTGGGGGTGCACTCGCAGCCGTCGTTGGTGCAGCCGCACTTTTCGTAATTGCTCATTGTGGTTTCCTCCCGAATAAAAAAGTAAGGTCAGGCGCGGAAAGCGTGGCTTTCCATTCGCCTGACCATAGTTTGTCCGTCAGCAGCGGGAGTATGCAGTTGAAAATTTTTGAAATTGAAATGGGAGCCTTTACTCCGTCATGATCTTCAGGATCACCCGGTCGGTCTCACGCATGCCCTGCGCCGCCAGCACGCCCACATGGCGGATGGTGTCCTCCACGTCCCTGCCCATGATGCCGTGACCGGGCTGGAAGTTGTTGCCGCCCAGATACATGTTGTAGCCCAACAGGCCGCACTCCACGCCCATGGCGATCTTGCTGGCGCAGCTGGCCTTGGCTCCGTCGCAGATGCAGCCGGAGATCATGGCCACCGCGTTTTCCAGCGTGTGGCAGATGGCGTCATAATCCGCGCCCCGCAGCCACGCGATGCCGCAGCCTGCGCCCACACCGGCACTCACCGCGCCGCAGTAGGCGCTGAGACGGCCGATGCCGGTTTTCTGGTGGATGGTGATGAGGTCACTGAGGCATACGGCCCGCAGGATCTTCTCGTCGTCCGCGCCCATGAGCTTGCCGTAACGCCACACGGGGACGGAGGCGGTAATGCCCTGATTGCCGGAGCCGGAGCAGATGACCACCGGCATCTCGCAGCCGTTCATGCGGGCGTCGGAGCCGGCGGCGGCCCATGCCCGGGCCTGCGTCTCGATATCGTCGCCGCGCTGGAGGAGGGTAGAGCCGATGTTGGCGCCCCAGCTGTTTTTCAGGCCCTCCTGGGCGATGGCGGTGTTGCAGGCGATCTGCCTGCCGATGATGGGTTCGATGGTGGATAACGGTACGGTTTCAACGAAGGTGAGAATGTCTTTCACGTTAAGAACGCTCTTGTCCTGCAGGTTGTCCTCCGCGTTGGCGGTAACGGGCTTTTCCAGCAGGACCTCCCCGTCCTTTTCGATGTAGATGATGTTGGTGTGATTGTTGGCCACCCGCACGGCGGCGGTGTGCCCCTCCCGCTTGCCGTGCAGGAAGATATCCAGCAGGCACGGCGTTTCGGGACATGTGACCTTGATGGATGTGGCATCCAGATAGCCCTGGATGGCGGCTGCGTCATTCTCCGTGACGTTGGCGATCACCTGAAGCTCCGCGTCCGCATCGCCCGCCACAATACCTACCGCGATGGCAGCGTCGATGCCGCGACGGCCATCAGTATTGGGTACGACCACGGATTTCACGTTCTTCAGAATGTTGCCGCTGACCTCGGCCAGCACTTCTTCCGGTTTTCCGCCCAGCACCTCGCGCAGCTTGGCAGCACAGTACGCGACGGCGATGGGCTCTGTACACCCTGTTGCCAGCAGGAGCTCTTCCCGCAGGATAGCCGTATAGGCGGCTACCGTTTTGTCGTTCAACATCATGACATTCTCCTTCGTATTCATTTTTTATCATCAGGCCATTGGCCGGATATATCCCTCACCGCAGGTCGGGCACGTCGTCCTCCAGATCCACCCAGTCCTGCACGTCCACGGTGGAAAATTCCGTCTCGGTATTGCGGATGACCACCTTGGCAAGGCCCGCGTTGATGACGAGACGGCGGCACATGGCACAGGAGGTGGCGTCGTGGAGCAGCTCGCCGGTCTGGGCGTTGCGGCCCACCAGATACAGCGTGCCGCCCACCATGTCACGCCGGGCGGCGGAGATGATGGCGTTGGCCTCGGCGTGGACGCTGCGGCACAGCTCGTACCGCTCGCCTCGGGGCACCTGCATGGCCTCGCGGGTGCAAAGGCCCATATCCACGCAGTTGCGGCGGCCACGGGGCGCGCCGTTATAGCCGGTGGAGATGATCTCGTCGTTCTTCACAATAATAGCGCCGAACACCCGGCGCAGGCAGGTGGCCCGCTCCAGTACGGTCTCGGCGATGTTCAGATAGTAGTTTTCCTTGCTGATGCGCTCCATGGTGGTTTCTCCTTGCGACACAAAATTTTCACTTAACTTGATTATAGCCTGTTTTGGCCTTCCCTTCAACAAATACGACTGTCACGATTTTCACAAAAATTTGCCGTGTTTTTTGAAGAAAACGTAAAATTTAGGAATCTTTTTCCATACTGAAATGGTCTGTTTTTTGGCAGCGGGGCCAAAAACAGGACCGCCTTTGCGGGCGGTCCTGTCAGTGTATGATCAGCTCTTGTTCAGCTTATACAAATTCTTATCCGCGGCGAAGTTGGTCAGCTCATACAGCACCAGCACATCGTCAGCCTGATCCGCCAGCGGCTGCACGCCCTCCCGGTAAAACCGGAGATCCAGCACGGTGATGGTGTCGTAATCCCTTACCAGGAAGGGCAGGAAGCTGTTGGCGAAGCTGTCCTTCACCACCAGCAGGGACTTGCCGGTATTCGCGCCGGTGTCGATGACCACCTTGGCGTAGTTGCCGCCCATGAATATCTTGTAGTGATCCTTCTCCTCCAGCGCCGCCATGCTGTACAGGCTGTCGGATACCTCGCCGTCGCAGTCCATGGAGCGAATGGCGGCGAAGGCGGCGATAGACACGGTGTCATAGGGACTGTCCGGCAGCAGCACCTTGGAGTACAGCGTGCCCCGGAAGGTGGTGCTCATAGGCGTCAGCGCCCAGCCCTGATCTGCGTGGCCGGTGGCGGCGCACCACACGCCGTAGGCGGTCAGAGCGCCCTCGCTGGTCCAGTGATGGTCGGTGCGGTAGTACATGTCCGCCGCGTTGGGGGTCAGCGCCGGGCGCAGGTCGATGGCCTCCGGGCCGAACTCGCCCAGCAGCGTATCGAAGCAGCTTGCCGCGTCGAAGAGGGGTGCGTTGGCGGGCAGGTCGTCACGGAGCATATAGGCGGGCGTGGGTACCATCATAATGCGGCAGTCCTTGCCGGAATTGCTGTCGAAGAATGTCCGCACCTGCTCCAGATTCTTCTCGTACTGGGCAGTGTCGAAGGTGTCGGGCGTCACCTTGGCGAAGTAGCGGCCGGAGCGCCCCAGCCATGTGTCGTTGATCTCCTGCCGCAGCGCCGCACGCTGCACCAGAGAGGCCGTCTCCATCCATGTGTCCCGCAGGGCGATCTGGTCGGAGACATAATCCTCCGCCTTCTTGGTAAAGGTGCCGTCCATCAGTGTGGCCCAGCTCAGCTCCGGCGTCAGCTGGAGATAGCGGTTCTCATTGGGGGAGAACTCCCGCTCCGGTGTCAGCAGCGAGGCCAGCGCCAGCGCCACCAAGATACCGAAGATGGCCGCCAGCGGCGCCAGCTCCCGGCGCTTGTGTTCACTTTTCATCAGGCGTGCGCCGCCCTTTTTCGGGTTACTCATACAGGCTCCTCCTTAGAAACGGAAGTAGAGGAAGGGGTTATAGCTGTCGCCCACCAGAAACGCGATGGACAGCAGCAGAAGCAATACCACGCCCACGGTGCGCAGCGTGACGGCGGCGGTGTCGGACAGTCGGGCCTCCACCCGGTTCCACAGCCGCAGCGGGCCGGTGGTGCAGCCGATGGCGGCGGAGATCAGCAGCACCACATTGGAGCGCAGCAGATACAGCGCCGTGCCGTCGGCAAAATGGGCGGTGAACATGGCCGAGACGTACTGCCCCAGTTGGCCGAAGTCGGTGATGGCAAACAGCACCCAGCCCATGATGAAGGCAAAGATGGTGTAGACATGGCCCACCCATTTGGGGGCCTTGTCCAGCCAACGCAGCAGAAACAGCTTCTCTAAAATCAGCAGCACCGCGTAATAGAGGCCCCACAGCACGAAGTTCCAGCTGGCGCCGTGCCACAGGCCCGTCAGGAACCAGACGATCAGCAGATTCAGGATCTGCCGGGCCTTGCCGTGACGGTTGCCGCCCAGCGGGATATAGACATACTCCCGGAACCATGTGCTGAGGCTGATGTGCCAGCGCCGCCAGAACTCCGTGACGGTGCGGGACTCATAGGGATGCTCAAAGTTTTCCAGAAAATGGAATCCAAACAGATGCCCCAGACCGATGGCCATGTCGGAGTATCCGGAGAAATCGAAATAAATCTGGAACGTAAAGGCGATGGCACCCAGCCACGCCGTCACGGCGGAGGGCGCGGACATGACGCTGATCTGCTCCCACAGAGCGCCCACCTGATTGGCGATCAGCACCTTTTTGGCAAGGCCCACCACAAAGCGCTGCATGCCCCGGCTGGCCTCGAAGATGCTCTCCCGGCGGTACATCAACTCGTGCTCCACCGTTTTATACTGGACGATAGGGCCGGCGATCAGCTGGGGGAACAGCGTCACGTACGCGCCCACGTTGAGGATGTTCTTCTGGGGCTTGACGATGCCCCGGTACACGTCGATGGTGTAGGACATGGTCTGGAAGGTGTAGAAGCTGATGCCGATGGGCAGGGCCAGTCCCAGCGCGGGGATACCGGCGCTCAGGAGGCTGTTCAGATTGTCGATGGCGAAGTCCGTGTACTTGAAGAAGCCCAGAATACCCAGATTGCCCACCACGTCCACGATCAGCACGGCCTTAGCGGCCTTCTGCTTTCCGACGTCCTGAAAATGGCCGATGAGTCGGGCGTTGGTGTAGTCAAACACCGTGGAGAACAGCATGATAAGGATATACTTCGGCTCGCCCCAGCCGTAGAACACAAGACTGAACAGCAGCAGCACAGTATTGCGTGCCTTGCGGGGACACAGGAAATAGATCCCCGCCACCACGGGCAGGAAGATCAACAGAAAGACGGTGCTGCTGAATACCATAAGGCGTTCTCCTTTGGAAAGTTTACAGATTGTTTACGGCGCTTTTGCCGGAAAGTGGGACAGAGCAGCGCTCTGTCCCACAGGGGTATATAAACCTTGCAGAGTTCGCGGCGCGGACGCCGCAATCCCTTTGGCGGCAAAATCGGCAGATTTTGCGCCAGCTTTTCTTACACCACGTCGTGCAGATATCCCACCAGCGCCGTGGAGCGGATGGCGGACAGGTTGTTGACGAACAGCACGTCCTGTACGCCCTTGCTCTGTGCGAATTGGCTGATGCTGCCCTTCCAGTACCGGTAGTCCAGCACGTAGATGGTCTGATAGTGGTCCGTCAGGAACGGTACAAAGGCGTTGCCGAAGGACTCCTTTACCACGATGCAGCTGGAGCCGTTGGTCACGTCGGGGTTATTGATGATGGAATAGGCGTTGTCGCCGGTGATGAACGCGCCGTATTTCAGGCTGGCGGGCGCGTCGGACTCATCATAGATGATCTTGCCGCGGGTCAGGCTCGCGTTCTCGCTGTCGCCGTAATCCAGCGTGGCCTCGGTGCTCAGGGGATGGTACGCCACCACCTTGTCGGGGTTGGCCCCCATGGTGGCATTCTGGCTGGAATCCCGGTAGAAGGTACCCAGAAAGCCGTCATACTCGTCCACCTTATAGCTGCTGATGGGTGTAGGTGTGATGCCCTTGGCCTTACAGAACTGCTCATAGGCGTAGTACGCGCCGGTGGCCGTCCAGTGATGGTCGGTGCGGAAATAGATATACTCGGTGCGATGAGCCAGCAGCGCGTCATACAGCGCCACAGACTTCACGTTGCCGTTCATATAGCCGATGATCTTCTGCTCGGCGGCCTTCTGGTCGGCGAAGATATCCTTGCCGTACAGATCGTCCGGCAGGCTGACGCCGGAGCTGAGAGGAATGGGCAGCATGTACACATTGGCCTTGCCTGCCAGCGCGTCCGCTACGGCGTTCACGTTGTCGGCGTACTTCTTGGCGGTGCTGTCCACATAGCTGTACATCTCATAGCCGGTGTCGCCCACACGGTATACGGCGTCATACTGCTGCTCGTCGCCGTTCAGCTCGATCCGCTGGTATGTGGGTGCGGGATCGACCGGCGTATTGTCGCCGTCGCCCCCGTTGGGGTCATCCGTGTTGCCGGGGTCGGTGGTATCGCCGGTGGCGGGAGGCGTCGTATCATCGCCGGAGGGCTGCTTGTCCTTGCCCAGATTGATGACGATCAGCACCACGGCGGCAATGGCCACCACCAGTGCAATCAGTAGCATCAGGGGCGACAGGCTGCCGCGGCGTCCTCTGTACCGACTCATTTTACATAGCCCTCCACAATGGCGGTAGCGGCGGCGGTATCATCGCTGACGCACAGCACCACCACAGTGCCGTCCTGACGCAGCAGCGCGTCGTTCAGACGGGCCTCCTCCTCGGGCTGATAGCGGTTGGCCTCGGTCTTCAGGTCATTCAGATAGGTCTGCACGTTGGTGTACAGCGTCTTGGCGTCGTCGGCGCTGGCGCACTGACCCACCACGATCATGTCATAGGCGTTGCCGTCAGCCATGTAACCGGCGATGGTAGTGCCCTCGGGAGGATCCAGCTTATAGTTCAGGTCCTCCACCGCGGTGGCGATCATGTCGGCGCTGTAAGGCACGTTGTTCTTCAGATCGTCGGCCAGCTTCTGGACGTCCACGGTCTTGGCATCGCTTCCGCCGCCGCATGCGGCCAGCGTCAGCATCATCATAGCCGCCAGCAGGGCGGCGAGCATCTTTTTCATCCGATATCCCTTCCTTTGTCTCTGGCCCGGTTTCCGGGCGGTCGTCATTTTTCTCCTGTGTGCATCGGCACATATGCCGACGCATCTCATCATACCACAAGTATAGACGAATTTGAAGAGCAATTTGTTTCCACTTTTAAAAATTTTACATTTCGTTCACGTCTCTAGTATGTGCCGTCTGCGGGGTGGTCTATACAGGACGAAGCCGCCGCAGCGGCAGGCTGCGGCGGCTTTGCGTATCCATTTGACGGACAGCCGTTTCAAGCGATCGGCGTACTGTCATCGGCCCATTGGCAAAAGACCGCCACGCGGGCCTTGCCGCCGGGCGTGCAGGTATACAGCACCAGCGGATAGTCGTCGTTGAACACGGCGTCCACGTCCTCTACCCATTCCGGCTCCAGCTGGCGCACCTCCGCCACGGTATATTCGTAAACCGTGCCGTCCATGTCCGTAAAGGTCACGGCGTCGCCGCTTTGCAGCTTATCCAGATAGCCGAAGTGGCTCTTGTAGTTATGGGCCGCGATCACCAGATCGCCGCCTTCGGCGGAGCCGAACTGACGGCAGGGCGCTGTTTTCAGCGCCGGATAGCTCCAGTCCCGGATCACCGGCAGCTCGCGGGAGATGGCGGAAATGGTGATGATGCCCGCGTACTCATAGACCGGCTCCTCTGCCGCCGCAGGCGTCTCGTCGGACTGCGGCGGCCGGGCGGCGTCCTCGATGGCGGAGCGCACGTCTGCCAGCAGGGTCTCGGCCTCCTGCCCGGCATGGCGATCCTCGCCCCGGTTGTAGAGGAAAAGGAGCAGTGCCGCAAGTATCAGCACTGCTCCCAATGAGATCAGGATAACGCCTGATTTCTTAGGCATCGTCGTGTCTCTTTTTTCTGGTGACGATCCAGCCGAGAACGATCAGCACCACACCGGCGGCTGCCAGCGCGATAATGGGCCAGTTCATCTGGCCGGTCTGGATCAGCGTACCGGGCGTAATGACAGGGGGCTTGCCCTCAGTAAACTCCGAGGCGATGAACTGCCAGTCCACCTCGCCGTGCATGTCGGCATAGGCGTTGCTCAGCTCCAGAGGAGCTGTCAGCGTTACGGTCAGGGTCGTGCCCTCACCTTTTCTGAAGGTGCCCAGCTCGACGCCCTCGGTCAGCTGCTTTTCGGGCGTGCCGTCATAGATCACCTTGCTGCCCTGCTTCACCGTCATGTGCAGCTGGGCCAGAAAATCGTTCATGACCGCCACATCCGTGATGGCCTGATCCTGCGGGACATTCTTCGCGTCGTGGGGAATGCCCTTGATGGTCAGCTTCACATAGTCGCTGCCGTTGTTGGCCTGATTCTTGAAGGTGATGGTCTCGGTGCGCTCGTCACCGGGCATCACGTTCTTGAAGCTGCCGAACAGGTCGGTGGTGGTCAGGTTGTTGGCCTTGGGATAGATCATCAGCTTGTTCCGGCCCTCATAGACGATATCCGCCACGGGATCGGCGGCGAACGCCGTCACAGACAGGCTCAGCGCCATGACCAGCACCATCAGGAGGGAAAGCGCCGTTTTGAAAGTCTTTTTCATCGTTCCACCCCTCCTTACTGCACGCGCAGCGTGCCGTCAGCGGCCACCGTGACCGGCCACACATCCGCCACGGTGGTGGCGGGCAGGCTCTGGATGGCCTCGGCAATGATCTCCACGGACAGGCCGTAGCCCTCCGGCACGGCGGCACCGTCAGCAAGCGCACACCGGTCGATCAGCACACCGGTGGAGCTGTCGTTGGCAACAGGGCTGGTGTAATACCAGTACCCGTCAGCGCCTGCCGCCCAGCCGGTATCGGTGGGCATGGTCATGATGTAGTCCCGGCCCTCCGCAGGCTTCTGGCCGTAGACATTGCCCTGCGCGTCCTTCCACGTTACCACCGCATAGGCGCGGATGTAGGCGTCGATGTTGCCGGTGTTCTTGATCGTAACAGCGGACTTGACGCCGTTTTCAAACGTCTCCTCCACCGCACAGGACACATTGCCGGGCGTGAAGGTGTTGCTGGCGCTGTCGTTGGACACCAGCCATGCCAGCGTACCGCCGGCCGCAGCCAGTACCAGCACCAACACGGAGACCACCAGCACAAGGGAACGCTTCGCGCCGCCAGAGGCGGCTCTCTTTCCGGATTTCATGTTTCATGGCCTCCTTTCTCAGTTGATGGCAGGCGTATTGGATATGCTCCAGCGGTTGTCGCAGTAAGCGCCGCCGCTCAGCCAATACGAATTGCTCAGCTTGTTGGTGAAGGTCACGGTAGGCATCACAGTCTCATCGCCGGTCAGCGTGACGGAGACACGAAGCTTATCAGGCGTATAACGCCATGTCCAGTCGTTTTTCTCCACCACCGTATACTCACCGGACTTCAGGCCGTTGATGGTAACACGGAAACCGTTGGCATTGTTGAGGATCACGTCAAGAGTACCCATGGGCCCGCTGACAGTGAATACCGCGGACTGGTTCGGATCCATCGGTGCCCCACCGCTAAAGTTCTTTACGATCGTCAGAGACAGGCTCTTGACGTGAACAACAAAGTTGGCCGCGTCGCCTTCGGCCACACCGCTGATCGCCTGACAAATTGCACAGGCATCACGGTAGAAGGTCACATACTGAGCGGCGTTCTTGCCGCCGATCTTCACATCGGTGACTCTGACTTCGGTATCCTGCGCAAAAGCCTTTGCTGCCGGATCAAACGTATACACCAGCTCCGGTGCGTCTCCAATCATGGCAACGGCAATGCTCGGCGTAGTATTGTGTATCCAGACAAGTGCGCCGGTATTATCTGCATAATCGGCCACGTTGCCCAACGTGATCTGGCTGTCGCAGAAGGTCTGCTCCGGCAGGAATACATTGATCGCCTTTGTCACTTCGGCTTTCTGCACGGTAGCCGTTCCGTTGGTTTTGGGGCTCACCTTGGCGGTCACGGTATAGGTGCCGTCTGCGGTAGCATCAAAGCCGACAGAGGTCTTTGCCTCGACCGAAACGTTGACGAAGTCTGCCTTCCAGGCATTACTGCCGGTGTATGCACCCTCATCCAGCAGATTCACGCCATTGCAGGTCGCTGCCGCGTCGGTCTTGAGATCGGCCGCGCCGGGCATCTGCATCAGATACACATTTTTGTCCAAAGCGGTGATCGTAACGGCAGGAACCGCCACATCAACGGCAGGGACTTCAAAGTTCTTGATCAGATTGCCGTCATTGTAAACGCCGGAATCCGCACCATTGGTGGGGACACCATTACCGCCCAAGAATCCGGCCTTAGGACGTACCGTAAACTCAACGATCAGCTTTTTGCCATAAGTGCCATCCGACTTCACCTTATCGGAAATGAAATTTGCATTGAAGTCAAAGCCTGTCACGGAGACGGTGTCGCCGCTGACACTGGGCACATACGTGCCGGTCATATCCTGACGAGCATTTGCAAATGCCTTACCGTTGTAATTGTCCGTATAGACCTTTACCTCGGAATTGGCAGGCATCGTGAAATACGGCGTCACGATGTCGCGGATCACTGTTTTGGCATCCAGCGAAATATCAGCCGTCTGGATATTTTCACTGATGGTCTTGAAGATCTTATTCAGAGACTCGCTGTTATATGCGGTCAGATAATAGCCCACATTGCTCCCCGAAAAGTTCTTCGTGATCGTCCACTTGTATCCGCCGAAAAGACCGTCATCATCGCTGAACCGCAGTCCAATACTATCCGCGGTGTAGTTGTTGGAGATGTAGTTCAGGAAGCGGTTTCCGGCAGGCACATCCGGATCAGCAAAATCGTTGGCATTACTGCCACTCAGATTGGTGGTGCCCCAGAAGGAGCCAACACTTCCGTCACAAGGATCATCAGCAACCACAGCCCTGTAATAAAAGTCGCCGTGAATTTTTTCGGGGTTTGCGCCGTTGAATATGCCGACAGAATAAATCGTTACGCCGCTATTCTTCATGCTGTTGGCGGCGGTGATCGCATCGTTGGCAACACTCGTACTGAAGTTGCTCTGTGTCGTGGGCACACCGTCTGTGAACACGATCACGACCTTCTGACGCTGGGTATTCGCGCCGGTATAGCTGTAGCCGCTGCCCATCAGGGTCTCTGCACGCTGCATACCGGCGGCCACATTGGTCGCACCCTCGGGAACGTTCGGCAAGCTGCTGATTCTGCTCTCCAGTGCGGTCTTTCCGGCTTTGTCTGCCAGCGTCCAGCCTTGCAGGGTCGCCGCATTCGTGCCAAAGGTCACGATCGCAATGCGATGATCCGCTTCGGCAGTATACTTTTTGTTGACCTCGTCAATGAAGCTGTTGACGGCTGCCTTCATGGCATACTGACGGCGAGCGGTATTATCGTTCGTCCTGTTGCCGTTGAAGTCAAACGCCATAGAACCGGACTGATCCAGCACCAGAATGATATCCGCGGGCGTGGTTTTTGTGGTCGTAGTGACCTTACCGGTGGTGTATGCCTCCATTGTAACGGTGTAGGAGCCATCCGGATTTGCCGTGGCCTTTTTGCTTAGCTTGAGACCATCTTCACCTGAGGTATCGGCCGCGCGAGCCATCCGGCGGGCTGCCGCCACAGAGACAGCGGGCAGAAACGGGCCGGCATCGGTAAATACCACAGTCTCAGGGACCGTACCCCCGATCTGATCGTTCGTCTCAGGCTGAACCTCGTCCACGGAGGATTCCGCAGCCGCCCCGTTGGCAGGGATTAGCTCATCCTCCGCCGCGGCCGTGGCGATCAGGCTGGGAGAGAGGGTCAGAAGCATCGCGCAGCACAAAAGCAGCGCGGCAATACGTTTTTTCATATGCTGCTCCTCCTCTCTCAGCCGGTTTTGCCGGTGTCAACGCCGCCCTTGACCGGCCAGCCCTTGGCCGCCAGCGCGGAGTCGCCGTTGTTGACCACCTGAACCGCCTGCGCCTCCACCGTAATTACGGCGGTCGCGCGCTGGTAGTCGTTGCCCATGTCACCGGCGAAGGTCACCTTTTCCAGCGAAGCCGTGGTGGTCTCGCCGGGGGCAAGCTTTTTGCTGTAATAGTAATAACCATCCTGACCCTGCGTCCAGTCGCTGCCGATGGTCGGGATCACCAGCTTCCGGGCGTCAGCCTCCGGCACAGCGGTGCCGTCGGCCAGCGTGATGACGGGCGTCAGCTTGATGCGCACCCATGCGTCGCCGGTGCCGTTGTTGGTGACAACGGCATACTTCTCGATGGTCATACCGGGCATAACGCCGTCCTTCTTGTCCGCATAATCCTGCGTCAGAGCGGCGTCAGCGTATTCCTTCAGCGTGATATCCACCTTGCCGGTGGTGATTACGTTGTGGGCTACTGCGTCTGATGTGAAAAACGCCAGCGTACCGCCGCCGATAGCGGCGATCACCAGGATCGCACACAGACACAGTGCCGCGATTCTTTTTTTCATGGCTGTTTTCCCTTTCATTTTCATGTCACCGGCACAGCGCCGGTGTCACTTGGAAGGAGTTGGTTACTTCTGTGCGTCGAAAGCGGCCCATGCCTCGTCGGCATTCGCAAAGTTGTCGGAGGTCTGGATGGCCTCGGCCACGACGTTGATCTGGAAGTCCTCCAGAGCGGCCAGCTGCTCGCCGGTGACCCAAGTGGGAACTTTGATTTCATCAAATAAGGTCTCCAGAGCAGCGTCAGCATCCGCAGCGCTCACCACATCATTGTAATAGAAGGTGTAGGTGATAGTATCGGCTTCCTTGTCATAGACACAATACTTGGCATTGGCCAGCATTTCTTCCGTGTCAACCATGTTATCGGGGATAATGCCGTCCCACTTGGCAGCGTTTTCCTCAACGAAATTGATCATGCGGATCAGGGGGAATGCATCCTCAACACCGGTAGGGCCATCTTCGGCAAATTCCGGATCAGTACACATGGCAATGATCTTGCTGGCGTTGTTGAGGGTCACCTTCATGCGGACATAGCAATCCTCGCTGCCCTCCAGAACGGTGATGGTGGGATCCTTGACATAGCTGACGCCGGGGATCAGCTTATAGCTGTTCTCCCGCACGCGGTCGCCCTGAGGATCGTCAACGTTGGTCTCGTCCAGCTTGATCTCCACGTTGCCCACGGTAAAGGTGTTCTTCGCCTCATCCGTGTCGGTGAAGTAGGCCAGAGTCGCGCCGCCGATGGCGACGACAGCCAGTGCTACGCACAGGCACAGTGCTACGATCTTTTTCTTCATGTTTTCTGCGTCCTTTCTGCTTTGAAAAAATTTTATGTCATCGGCTCTCGCCGGTGCATACGGGGTCATTCATTCCTTTTTGCCGACGTCCTTCTCCGCCCGCTTCCCGTCCTTCTTCTCCGGCATCAGCACATCCGGCAGGAACACCAGCAGCAGTACCACCGCCGCGACGGAGATGGCCACATAGGTGCCGGGAGGATGCTGGATATAGTTGGCGATATAGCCCAGCTTCGGGATGGTGAACACCGGCGTGCCGATCACATTCTTATAGTGTACAAGCCCGCCGTCCTCCGCGTCGTTGGCGTCGCCCTTGGTGCGGAAGCGAACAACGGTGGGATCCTCCTCATCCGGTACGACCTCCACCACCCGATGGGTGACCACAGTGTCCTCGTCCAGCATGAAGGTGATCACCGTACCCGCCTGAATATCCTCGGTGGCGATCTTCTTCACATAGATGACGGAGCCGGTGTGATATGTGGGCTCCATGGAGCCGGAGAGCACCGTGTATGTCCGCAGGCCCGCCAGCCATGCACCGCCCAGCACCAGCGTCAGAGCGATCAGCAGCACCACCAGCACATTGCTGATGATATTCAGTGTTTTTTTAACTTTCGGATCCATTTCTCGTTTCCTTTTCCGGCCATCCGGCAGGTCTGCCGCATATCCATACGATTCTGTATACGCTTTCCGCTAAAAATATCCACATTCGCCACAAATTGGAAAAAATAAACATTTTTAGGGGGAGGGATAGAAAACGGAGGCACAGCATGCGCGGCAGACCGCCGCGCGCCGTGCGCTCTATTATTAATATGATAGCACACCTTGCGGTAAAATGCAATATCTGAATGAAATAATTGACATTACTCCTGTGAAACAGAGGGCAAGCGGCATACCGCTTGCCCTCTGTTTAGACACATGTGTATATACATAAGCACATGCTTAGTATACCCGCTTTTCCAGCGCGCGGCACAAGGGCGCGAAGGTCATGGGCCACACCGCCCCGGCAAACAGCACCATCACGGCGTAGCGCACCGCGCCGCCCGGCCCTGCGCCCAGCAGCGCCGCCAGCGGCGCCTTCAGCGCGGCCCGGATGGCCACGATCAGCAAAAGACCGCCCACAAGCTTGATGAGCTGCACATACCACACAGCCCGGGTGTCGAAGTTGATGAACTTCATGTCCAGCCACCACGCCGCCAGAAGGCCCACCGTGGCCCCCATCAGCTTCCATGCGTTCTCCACGCCGTGGGCCAGATTGTCCGCGTCCACATCGGCAGGGAACGGATACAGCGACACGAACAGCAGATAGCCCGCCGCCAGCGCCAGCATCACGCCGACCACCGCGGCCATGACGCCGTGGCGGATGTCGCTGTGCTCCATGACGGGGTACAGCACGAACAGCAGCACCACCGCCGTCACGGCGGCCACACCCACATCCAGCGGCGTGTGAACGCCCAGATACATGCGGGAGAAGGGCACCAGCACCGCGATGACGATGCACACCACCCGCACCCATTTCCGGCGGGTGAACCGGGCGATGCCGCCGAAGGTGCCCACGGCGTTCTGGGTATGGCCGCTGGGGAAGGAATAGCCGGTGGCCTGTGCGCGGGCGCTCTCCACGATGGTGAAATTGCTGTCCAGCACCCACGGACGGGGAATACGGCACAGCAGCTTCAGAAACTGGTTCAGCACCGTTCCGGCAAAGCCTACCGCCAGCAGATAGTACCCCTCCTTCTTGCTGACGCACCAGAACACGAACAGCGCCGCCACCATGAACACCAGCTCCTCGCCCAGATGGGTGACAAGGGAAAAGAAGGTGTCCAGAAACGGCGTGCGGATGGATTCCAAGGCGTATAAGACCTGCATAAACGAACCTCCTGACGGATTTGATGAACAACGCCTCCGGTGAAAAGCACCGGAGGCGTTGCGGGTCGAACAAAAAGCTTACTTGACGCAGATGGTCTCGATCTCCACCAGAGCGCCCTTGGGCAGCGCACCCACCTCCACGGCGGAGCGGGCGGGATACTGACCCTCGGTAAAGAACTCGGCGTACACGGCGTTCATGGCGGCGAAGTCGCCCATGTTCTGCAGGAACACGGTAGTCTTGACCACGTTGTCCATGGTCAGGCCGGCCTCGGTCAGGATGGCCTTGATGTTGGTCAGTACCTGGCGGGTCTGCTCGGTAATGCCGCCGGGGACGAACTCGCCGGTGGCGGGATCGAAGGGCACCTGACCGGAGGTGACAAGGAAATTACCGCAGTCGATGGCCTGAGAATAGGGGCCGATGGCGGCAGGAGCATTGGTGGTGGAAATGATCTTCTTCATGGGAACATCCTCCTTTTTATACTGTACGTCCATGGTACACCACAGCCGTGAAAATGTCAACGAGTAACCAACGGGGCGGCCCCTCAATATACTGATGCAGGGAGAGACCTTCTCTCCCGCAAAGCGTTCAACACGCAAAAGGGAGGCGCATATGAACCAAATCATTTCGATCCGGGACGCCGCCCTGACGTATCAGGCCCGCAACGGCGAGGTAGAGGCGCTGCGGCGCGTCTCCTTCGACGTGGCGGAGGGGGAGTTCGTCAGCATCGTCGGGCCGTCCGGCTGCGGAAAATCCACATTGCTGGGCGCACTGGCAGGTCTGGAGACGCTGGACGGCGGCACGGTGACGCTGTGCGGCGCACCGGTGTCCGGGGCCAGCGGCCATGTAGGCTTCATGCCCCAGCGGGATCAGCTGTTTGAATGGCGCACCATCCGGGACAACGTGCTGCTGGGACTGGAGATCCGCCGCGACCGCGACGGGGAGCACCGGGCCCATGTGGACGCGCTGCTGGAGCGCTACGGACTGGCGGAGTTCGCCGCCAAGCGGCCCGACCAGCTCTCCGGCGGCATGCGCCAGCGGTGTGCCCTGATCCGCACGCTGGCCACGGGGCCGGATATCCTGCTGCTGGATGAACCTTTTTCCGCGCTGGACTATCAGACCCGGCTGGCGGTGTCCGGCGACATCTGGCGCATTATCCGCGGCGAGGGCAAGACCGCCCTGCTGGTGACCCACGATATCTCCGAGGCCGTCAGCATGTCGGACCGGGTGGTGGTGCTGTCCCGGCGGCCCGCCGTGGTGAAGGCGGTGTTCGACATGGGGGAGCTGCGGCCGCTCTCGCCCATGCAGCGGCGGGAGAATCCGGCCTTCCCCCGTTACTTCGACGCCATATGGAAGGAGCTGGAGCTGCATGAATGAGGCTCTGTCGCCCAAGCGGGCGCGGTATCTGCTGGCGCTGCGGCGGCAGACCCGGCGGGTGCGCATCTGGCAGATCTCCCTGCTGGTAGGCTTTTTCGCCTTCTGGGAGCTCAGCTGCCGCGTGGGGCTCAGCGACGGCTTTCTGGTCAGCTGTCCCAGCCGCATCGCCGCCACCTTCGTCAACCTGTGCCGGGGCGGCGACGTGCTGGTGCATGTGGGCACCTCCTGCTGGGAGACGGCGGTGGGATTCCTGCTGGGTACCGCCGCCGGTACGCTGATCGCCGTGGCCATGTGGTGGTGGCCCACCCTCAGCCGGGTACTGGACCCGTATCTGGTGGTGCTCAACGCCCTGCCGAAAACGGCACTGGGGCCCATCTTCATCGTGTGGATGGGCGCGGGCACCGGGGCCATCATCGTCATGACGCTGGCCATTTCGCTGATCGTCACCATATTGAACATGTACGAGGGCTTCCGCGCCACGGACGCCCAGAAGCTGCGGCTGATGGCCGCTATGGGGGCCAGCCGCTGGCAGACACTGCGGATGCTGGTGTTTCCCGCCAACTACGCCACGCTGCTGAACACCCTGAAGGTCAACGTGGGCCTTTCATGGGTGGGCGTCATCATGGGCGAGTTCCTTGTCTCACGCGCCGGTCTGGGTTACCTGATCGTCTACGGCTCGCAGGTGTTCAACATGGATCTGGTGATGACCAGCGTGCTGCTGCTTCTGGCGGCCGCGGTGATCATGTACCGGCTGGTGCTGTGGGTGGAAAAAATACTGTATCGTTTATTGGGGGTAAAAGCATGAAAAAGATCTTCGCGCCAATTCTTGCCGCCCTGACGCTGCTGCCGCTGCTGTGCGGCTGCGGCGCCGGGCAGACGGAGAAGGAGCTGACCACCGTCCGGCTCAACGAGGTGACCCACTCCGTGTTCTACGCGCCGCAGTATGTGGCCATGGAGCTGGGCTTCTTTGAGGAGGAGGGCCTTGCCATCGAGCTGACCAACGGCGGCGGCGCCGACAAGGTCATGACCGCCGTGGTGTCGGGACAGAGCGACATCGGCCTTGCCGGGCCGGAGAGCTGCGTCTACATTTACAATCAGGGCAAGGACGACTATCCCGTGGTGTTCGCCCAGCTGACGGCCTGCGACGGCGCGTTCCTCATGGGCCGCACGGACGATCCCTTCGACTGGGAGGACCTCCGGGGCAAGACCATCATCGGCGGCCGCAAGGGCGGCGTGCCGGAGATGACGCTGGAATACGTCCTGCGCCAGCACGGCCTTGAGCCGCAGGTGGACGTGATCGTGGACACCAGCGTGCAGTTCAACATGATGGCCGGTGCCTTCACCGGCGGGCAGGGCGACTATGTGACGCTGTTCGAGCCTGCCGCCACGCAGGTGGTCACCTCCGGCGAGGGGTATATCCTCTGCTCCATCGGCGCGGAGAGCGGCCGCATCCCCTACACCGCCTATTTCGCCTCCCAGAGCTACACGGCCCAGCATGACGACGTGATCGCCGCCTTCTGCCGCGCCGTGGCCAAGGCGCTGGACTGGGTGGATTCCCACACCGACCGGGAGGTGGCGGAGGCCATTATCGGCCAGTTCCCCGATACCAGCCTTGACACGCTGGAGGCCGTCACCGCCCGCCACCGTGAGATCGGCGCGTGGAACATGCCCCTGACCATGGAGCAGGCGTCGCTGGAGCGGCTGGAGACCGTCATGACGCAGGCGGGCGAGCTGACGGAGGCGGAGTGGGTGGACTTCGACAAGCTGGTGGATAACCACTGGGCGGAAGCCGCACGGTAACCCTGCTGATAATGAAGAAAGGGCGGTCATATGACCGCCCTTTTTTCATTGCACGGTTTACATAATTTTTCGGCAAGCGGCGGGATATGCGGCAGAGAGGCCTCGTGGGCCGTCACTGTCCGCTAAATGTGGTAGTTACCCGACAAAATCCCTCAATTTTTTGTGTTTTTTTCGCTTTTTCAGTAGACAAGCCCGCTTCCGGATGCTATACTTGCTTTGAATAGTATTATGTAAATCGGTGGAGAGGCATTTTGTCTCCCCTGCGTTTGCATGTCTGCGTATTCTGATGGAGAGCGAGGAACACAGTATGAAGCTATTACGAAGGGGCGTCGCCATGCTGCTGAGCGTGGCGATGGTGGTCGGTCTGGTGGCCGGCGGCCTGCTGATCCATACCATGGCGGACACCGCCATGCAGTGGAACAATGCCAGTCTGGACGACCTGAGCCGCTTTTATGAGACCGGCAACGCCCGCAGCCCCGGTATGATCTCCACCGTGAGCGGCGACGCCGGCGGAAAGTCCTACGGCATGTATATGTTCGCCAGCAAGGCCGGAACGCCTCACGCCTTTGCCGAATGGTGCAAGAACAACTTTCCCTCCGGCAGCGTCTACCGGGATATCGGCGAGCGGCTGGACAGCGCCTATCACTATATCTCCGACGGCTACGGCGCGTACTTTGACGCCGCGTGGACGACGGTGGCCTCCCTTTACGGCGACACCTTTACCAGCGCCCAGTACGACTATACCAAGGAAACCATTTATGAAAATGTGGTGAACCGCGTCAAGACGGCGGTCCCCACCTTCAATATCGACAATTACTCCGTGGCGCTGAAAAACGTGTTCTGGAGCCGCGCCGTGCAGCACGGCGCTTCCGATGCCTGCTCCCTGATCGTGAAGGCCTTCAACAAGCTGGGCGGCTTTGCCAACCAGCCGGAGGCACAGCTGATCCAGGCAATCTATGACGAGTGCAGCCGTCTGGTGACGGCGGACGGTCTGCGGCAGGAGAACGGCCGCACCGGCCCCGCCATGTCCGGCGATACCGCCAACAAGTACGGCACCGCCGGTCTGATCCTGCGGTACTTCTTCGGCTGCTCCGGCGATGTGCAGATGGGCGTTTACCGCCGTCTGGCCGTCAACGAGCCTGCCGACGCGCTGGTGATGCTGATGAACAACGGCTACGCCAATGCCCTGAAAGCGGACGGCAGCTACCGGCTGCTGTACAGCCAGAACCAGCTGCTGACGGTGGACGGCACCAACGGCGCCGTTACCCTGAACGCCACCGGCGCGGAGGGCGCGTCCCAGACCTTTACCCTGAACTACTACGCCGGCGGCTTCTACACCCTCAATATGCAGGTGGGTGATAAGACGCTGCGTCTCAGCGCCGACGGCGCGGCGGTGAAGCTGACCGCGCCCTCTGTGGCGGCCTCCCAGCTGTGGGAGCTGGAGCAGGGCGGCAGCGGCTATCTGCTGAAAAACAAGGGTACGGGTACATATCTCAGCGCACAGGACAATAAGCTGCTGATGGCGGCGGAGAACCCCGCCGCGTGGCAGTTCGCATCCCTGACCGCCAGCGCGGCGGAGTGGATCACCTCCGGTGTGATCTATCCCACGGAGGACAGCGTGCTGATCGCGGGCCGCTCCTCCTTCCCCGTGCGGGGCGTTGTCTCCTGCTCCTCCGCTATCACCTCCTTGAATATCTCCATCCTCACCGGCAGCGGCAGCGCCGCCATCAACCGGACGGTGTCCCCCAACGCCACGTCCTATGACCTGAAAAAGCTGGATGACTCCGTGGCATACAGTGCGCTGGGCGCAGGCACCTACACCTTTGTGCTGACCGCCGCCGCCAACGGCCAGACGGTGGAGCTGGCCCGTTCCACCTTCACCGTCAAGCCCAACGACGGCTCCAACATCAACGATGAATCCTTCCTCGTCACCTTCGACGCGCAGGGGGGCTCCATCAACGGCAACAGCTCCAAGCGCGTTACGCTGGATAACGTGGTATACGGCGAGCTGCCCACTGCCAGCCGTCAGGGCGCCCAGTTCCTCGGCTGGTTCACCGCCGAGGGCGAGCAGATCCTCGCCTCCACGCCGGTGCGTGCCGCCAACCTGACGCTGTACGCCCGCTATGCCGGCGTACATACCTACACCTTCCTTGACGCCTCCGGCAAGCGCTATTACAGCGGCACCGCCGCCGCAGGCGAGCTGATCGCGGCGCCTGCCATCCCGCCGGTCAAATCGCCTGACAGCAAGTATTCCTATACCTTCAAGGGCTGGGAGGGCTTCACCGCCGGTGTGACCATCATGGGCGATGCGGACGTGACCTTTGCGCCGCTGTATGACGCCGTTCCGCTCAACGAGATCAAGGATCCCGACGATCCCAGCGTGGAATACGCGCTGGCGGTGATCCCCGGCACCTCCGTGGCGGAGCTGCTGAACGGTGACAGCACCGCCGCCGTTTACAGCGGCAAGACGCAGGTCACCAGCGGCAATATCTGCACCGGCATGACACTGAAGGCCAAGGGCGCTACCTTCGCGCTGGTGGTGCTGGGCGACACCAACGGCGACGGCCGCATCACCATTACCGACGTGGTGGCCATCCAGTCCCATGTGGTGGGCAAGAAGTCGCTGGAGGGCGTCTATGAGCTGGCAGCGGACATCAATCTGGACGATAAGATCACTGTGACCGACGTGGTCAAGGCCGCCCGCATCGTGGTGGGCAAGGACAGCATCGATAAAATCGGCTGACACAGGAGGAAGGCTGCATCATGAAAAACAATCGTATCATCAAGACGCTGGTTTTGATGCTGGCGCTGCTGGTCATATTGCTTCCGCAGCGGGCCGAGGCTGCCTCCGCCGCGCTCAGTGGCAGCGGCACTGTGCAGGCCGGCAGCACCGTGACGCTGAAGCTCAGTGTTTCCGGCAGCGGCATCATGGGTGTGAACGCCACGCTGAGCTATGACAGCAGCGTGCTGGAGTTCACCAACTACGATCAGCAGATCAGCGGCTGGACCATGGTGGTCAACGGCGACAGCTTCCTGCTGTACGACGTGTCCAATCCCATTAACTCCAGCACCAATGTGCTGTCCGTGACCTTCCGGGTCAAGAGCGATCTGGCGGCGGGAACGGCCCTGAGCGCCAGCTTCAAGGACATCACCGTGACCGACGGCAACAACGAGTCCAACGTCGGCTCCGCCGCATGGAGCGGCAAGGTGGACGCGCCGCTCAGCAGCAACTGCGACCTCAGCTCCCTCTCCTGCTCCAACGCCACGCTGAGCCCGGCCTTCAGCAAAAATACCACCTATTATACGGCCACCGTGCCCTATGCGGTGGAGTCCCTGAATCTCAGCTATAAGGCGGCGGAGGGCTCCTCCAAGGTCTCTGTCAGCGGCAATACGCTGGTGGTGGGGACCAATACGGTGACCGTTACCTGCACCGCCGCCACCGGCGCCAAGAAGAATTACACCATCTCCGTAACGCGCCAGCAGGATCCCAACTACAAGCCCAGCACCGACGCCATGCTGAAGGAGCTGACGCTGGACGTTGGCACACTCAGTCCCGCCTTCTCCGGCGCAGTGACGGAATATGTGGCCTACGTCCCCTATGAGACCAAGACCGCCACCCTGTCCGGCGTGGCAAAGGACGAGAAGGCCCTGAACGTCACCGAGTCCAGCGCCCAGCTGACCAAGGAGGGCGACACCGTGATGACCGTCACCTGCACGGCAGAGGACGGCGTTACCGCCAAGACCTACACCGTGCATGTGTACCGCATGCCGAAGTATGAGGGCATCATCCCCACTATGGAGATCGTTGACCCCGACATCCCGCCCGAGCCGCCCACCTACTCCGTCCCCATGACGGTGACGCTGCCCCTGATCGGCGAGATGGCCACCACCACCGCTCTTATCATCGGTGCGGCGCTGCTGGTCATCATCCTGCTGCTGGTGGGCTTCCTGCTGGGCCGCATCGGCCACAACGGCGGATATGATGACGGTGACGATGGAGACGACGATAACACGCCGCCCCAGCCGCCCCGGCCTGACCGCAGCGA
>ENA-OROD01001183-OROD01001183.1-human-gut-metagenome-genome-assembly--contig:-NODE-1183-length-21976-cov-5.148077_pt1 | contig 21976 bp, 25 predicted proteins | sample MGYA00242123_ERZ509038 | MGnify/ENA primary metagenome ERZ509038 (study PRJEB26280, sample SAMEA2338719) | human gut metagenome | biome: human gut; feature: human-associated habitat; material: faeces... | reverse complement strand
ACAGACGATGAAGATTGTATACAAAAGAAATGGCGAAAAGAATACGGTTTCCGTTACCCCGGAGAAGAATGACAGTGGATATTATCTGATTGGAATTACGAGCAGCAATTATGTTAAGACCAATGTATTTGAGACTGCCGCATACAGTGCGTATAATGTTAAATACTGGATCAATCTGACGATTGACAGTTTGAAACAGCTTGTGACAGGACGGATCGGAGTGGATCAGTTATCTGGACCGGTGGGCATTGTGAGCGCGGTGGATACCACGTATAAGGAAAGCAAATCTGGTGGAGCACTGTTGATTTTTCTGAATCTTCTGCAGATGACGATCCTGCTTTCAGCGAACCTTGGAGTGATGAATTTACTTCCGCTTCCGGCACTGGATGGAGGCCGTCTGGTATTTCTGATCGTGGAAGTGATCCGCGGAAAGCGGGTGCCTCCGGAAAAAGAAGGGTATGTACATCTGGCAGGAATGGCACTTCTTCTTTGCCTGATGGTATTTGTGATGTATTATGATATCCGGAGAATCTTCTTTTAGTGATATTGGAAAATTTTACGAAGCACTTCGATTGGCTACAATTGAGGTGCTTTGTGTTAGGTGCATCAGTGGATGCATATTTTGATGGAAATTATTTTACAGAAAGAAGGATGGAAAAATGCGTGAGCAGCTTACAGAAAGTGATGTAAAGAAAATTGAAGAGGAAATCCAGCATCGCAAGCATGTGATCCGTAAGGAAGCCATTGAAGCGGTCAAGGAAGCGCGTGCGCAGGGAGATTTAAGTGAGAACTTTGAATACTATGCGGCCAAGCGTGAAAAAAACAGAAACGAAAGCCGGATCCGTTTTTTGGAGAGGATGATCAAGACCGCACAGATCATTCCGGATGATTCCAAGGCGGATGAAATAGGAATGAACAATACGGTGGAAGTCATGTTTGAGGAAGACGGAGCTACCGAGAAGTATAAGATTGTTACCACCATGCGGGGAAATTCCCTGGAAGGACTTGTGAGTGTGGAGTCGCCTATCGGTAAGGCGCTGATGGGGCATAAGGTAGGAGACCGCATTTATGTGAAGGTCAATGAAAGCTATGGCTATTACCTGATCGTGAAGTCCATTGAGAAAACGGAAGATGATGGAAGCGACAAGCTCAGAAGCTTTTAAAACACGGAAAAACTTACCATAATATTTTTAACGCCTGCGTCAATACTATGAACAAGATAAGTGATGCGAAAATGCTTTGAACAAAGTCTCTTTGGGATAAGCAGTGCAGCTTATCTTGAAGAAGACTATAACAGGTAGTCAAAAATATTAATGGAGGTGAAAAAGATGACAAACAGCAGATCTAATAGAGTAGAAGTTCCTGAAGCTAAGGCTGCTATGGATCGTTTTAAAACAGAGGTTGCTTCTGAGCTTGGCGTTAATCTGAAAGAAGGCTACAACGGCGACTTAACATCTAAGGAAGCCGGTTCCATCGGTGGAGAGATGGTTCGTAGAATGATCAAGAAGCAAGAAGAGCAGATGAAGTAATTGCTTACGGAATAAGAAAAAAGCTGGCTCGTATGCAGGATGCATACGGGCCAGTTTTATGGTTAAATTTAAATCTGGCGGTAACGTCTTTTGCTCCTTTCAGCCCGGTAGGACTGGAGAGAGGAAACGATGTCTGCCTGATAAACAACGATATACATGATGCCGGCCATCAGAAAAGCAGTAAGCACATCAAACATGGAATGCTGCTTGATAAACATGGTGGACAGGATGATGGAAATACAAAGCACAAAGGAGCTGATACGGATATATTTCTTTTGGGCAAGGCTCTGGTTATGGACAACAGCCAGATGAGCACCGATGGAATTATACACATGGATGCTGGGCCAGAGATTGGTAGGGGTATCAATGCTGTACAGATGCGCTACCATCCGGGTAAAAATATTATCTCTCGGCATAACGGAAGGACGAAGATGCTGTCCGTTGGGCCACAGGGTGGAAATAACAAGAAAAACAGTCATTCCGGTAAAAAGAAAGAAGCATGCTCTGTAATATTCCTGTTTGTTTTTGAAAAAGCAGTAAAGAACCACTACGGAGACATATGCAAACCATAAAAAATATGGGATGACAAATACCTCGCAGAAAGGGATGTAGTCGTCAAGCTTTACATGAATGATGGTCTGGGGATGGGTCACTGCCTTTTCAAGGTACGCAAACCAGGCCCCATAAACGGCCATGTAAATGATAAGCGGGATAGAGTGCTTATACCTGTTATAAAATTTTTTCATTTTCTCCTCACATTCTACGCCTTTTGGCGTAAACAAAATCTATTTTAATAATTGGATCTTTTCTTTTTCACAGGTGATGGTGATCGCATCACTTTTCATACTGACCTCTCCGTCTGTGTGAACCCAGAGAGGGGCGGAAGTGTGAATGGACAGCTTCTCGGCCGTATAGTGGTCGATGCCCTCAAAACGGTAATGCTTTCCCGGAAATGCAGTGGGAAGCGCAAAGAGCACCAGCCATTTGGAAATATTTCCTACTACGCAGATGTTTAACTTTCCATCCTGAAAATTGGCAGCCGGGCAGAATTTAAAGCCGCCGCCCTCATATTTATGGATCATCCCCGCAACAAACAAAAATTTGGGAAGATGGATCTTTGTTTTCTCATCTAAAAGGATCTCACAGGTGACCTTGGGGGTGGTGATAAGCTGTTTCAGTGCAATGGTCAGGTAGGTCAGTTTGCCCAGTCCTATTTTATTCAGAACATTCTTAAATTTAGAAGCAAGCGCTTCCTCACATACGGCAGCATCATAACCGATCCCGGCGCTGACGGCAAAATAACGTTTCCGGGTAAGCTCACGGCTGTGCTGGCGGGACATCTGATCAGAGATGCTTTCGTAGGTCAGGCATCCAAGATCCATTTTCAGAGGTTCCCTGCAGGCAAGGATCTGTTCCAAAATAACCAGAGGATCCTTTGGAAGCTGCAGATCACGGGCCATATCATTACTGGAGCCTGTGGGTATGTATCCAATGCGGACTCTGTCAAAATCGGTAATGCCCTGCAGAGTCTCGTTTAAGGTTCCGTCGCCGCCTAAAACGATCAGATTTAGGACGGAATCGGATTCCGGCGTTAAATTGGAAACGCATAGATCCCGTACGAGGGAGATCACATGACCGGCCTGTCTGGAAAACAGCACCCGATACTCTATTTCTCTTTCGTTTAATACCGGTTCCAACATGGACCAGATTTTAGCGCCGCGCCCTGATTTGGAAGCGGGATTTACAATAATATAATACATGATCATGTCCCCTCTGAAATCTTCATTTATTTTAGCAGTATTTATGTACCGAGTAAAGTTTTTTTAGGATATTCCTGAAATCTTAAGCTTTGCTTAGGAATTTGTTTTCTGAAAAATGCAAAGAAAAAGGTTTTTTTTCAAAAAAGTTTGTGCTATAATAGTCAAAATTTATTATTCTTATCCGAAAAGGAGAAAGAATAACTAATTAGAAGAGGAGGAAAAAATTATGTATTCACTTGATGAAGTACGAAGCGTTGATCCTGAAATCGCACAGGCGATTGTAGACGAGCAGAACAGACAGAACAGTCACATTGAACTGATCGCCTCTGAAAACTGGGTGAGCAAGGCTGTTATGGCGGCAATGGGCAGCCCCCTTACGAACAAGTATGCAGAAGGCTATCCGGGCAAGCGTTATTACGGCGGCTGTCAATGTGTGGATGTGGTAGAAAATCTTGCCATTGAAAGAGCAAAGAAGCTTTTTGGCTGTGACTATGTCAATGTGCAGCCCCATTCGGGAGCACAGGCAAACCTTGCAGTTCAGTTTGCGATATTAAATCCCGGCGATACCATCATGGGAATGAACCTGGATCATGGCGGCCATCTTACTCATGGAAGCCCGGTAAACATTTCCGGCAAGTATTTTAAGGTTGTTCCTTACGGCGTCAACGATGACGGCTTCATTGATTATGATAAGCTCAGGGAGATTGCACTGGAATGTAAGCCCAAGATGATCATTGCAGGAGCATCTGCCTATGCCAGAACCATTGACTTTAAGAAATTCAGGGAAGTGGCAGACGAAGTAGGAGCGGTACTGATGGTAGATATGGCACATATTGCAGGTCTTGTGGCAGCAGGACTTCATCCAAGCCCGATCCCCTATGCAGATGTAGTGACCACCACGACCCATAAGACGCTGCGCGGCCCCAGAGGCGGTATGATCCTTGCAAATCAGGAGGCAGCAGACAAGTATAACTTTAATAAGGCTGTTTTCCCCGGAATACAGGGAGGCCCTCTGATGCATGTGATCGCAGCAAAGGCAGTGTGCTTCCAGGAAGCGCTGACGGATGAGTTTAAGACCTATCAGAAGAACATCATAGACAATGCGCAGGCTCTTTGCAAAGGACTGATGGACAGAGGCATTAAGATTGTTTCCGGAGGAACGGACAACCATTTAATGCTGATGGATCTGACTTCCTTTGACCTGACAGGAAAGGCTGTGGAAAAGATGCTTGATGAAGCACATATCACAGCAAATAAGAACACCATTCCCAATGATCCCAAATCTCCTTTTGTGACCAGCGGCATTCGTCTGGGAACACCGGCAGTAACTTCAAGAGGTATGGATACACAGGATATGGATCAGATTGCAGAAGCAATTTCCCTGATCGTAAAGGGCGGGGAAGCAAAGATCCCTGAAGCCAGAGCAATCGTGCAGAAGCTGACAGACAAATATCCTTTGATTTAGGAAAGAAAAAGTAAAGTCCCATGTCCGCACCATCAAGGTGCCCGGCATGGGGCTTTTTTGCGTATCGGGAAGCATAGGCTGTTCTTTCAATGGGGAGTATGGTATACTCAATCCGGCAAAGCAGAATGGATGTACCGCTGATTTCAGAATGAACGTCCTTTTTGAGCAGGATTTCATAAGACAGAAGGAAGCTTTATGACAGAACATATGAAACTGTGTGATATACCTCAAATTTGCGGGGAAGTAGAAAAGTGGCTGAAAGAACGATATGGAGAAGAGGAAGGCACAAAACTCTGGGAGGCAACCAGCCACCAGTATAACAAATACTTAGAAGAGCTTCCTGACTATGGCGGAAAAAAGACCAGTCATGCGCTTGCAATCTACGGCAGCATCGTTATTTTTTCCATGTACCCGCTGCTTCCGGACCATCCGCCTGTAGAGGAACTACAGGAGCTTGTCACAAATCTGTTTATGTCAGGATTTATTGGATCTGCATATGATAAAATAATAAAGATATTTTATCGGAAAGAGGTGAAATTGATATGAAATTTGTTCGAGGTAACTACTCAGTACAGTTGATGTAAACTGTTGGCAGATTGTGCTGAGGTGAAAGGAACTTGCTGGCAGTCGTTGGCTGTACTGTCTTAATGATTGAAATACAATGTCTAAAGGAGTACATGCTGCGAATGGGAATATTTGCCTTGATTTCGCATTTTGCATATTGTTTTGCATTCGGAATAAACATGGTTCCATTCAGTACAGGAATTTTTAATCAGACAAGTGTCATGTACCCGCTTTTTGTTGCCATTCTGGTCATGTGGATGAAGGATAGTGATCTGCAGATGAAGAATTGGGTAAAGAAGGTACTTATTGCTGTGTTGATTTTAAGCGCCTTTCCTGCGGATTGGAGCTGTATCGCTGTGCTTGCAATATTGGAAATGTACAAAAAGAGAGGCAATTTAAGGGCTCAGATGAAGGAAATGTTCTTGTTTGTTGCCATATATTCGGCGGTATCTTTCCTGTTTGTGAGCAAAGGCTATGCCCTTGTACAGATCGGAGTTCTTCGCATCTGCATTCATGGGGACATCAGTCTGCTGTTTTAGCACGGGATATGAAATGTTTCTTTCAAAGCATGTTCCGTTGGAAAAATAGAAGCAATCTGTATCAAAGCAGATGTAATAATCATCAGCCATCCTATTTTCCACCAGGGTTTTCCACAATAGCTGTGAGCAAATCACATATTAGCATAAACCATCAAAACCACATAAAATCCACCTCTTCAAACATTTTTGACAGTAATGTGTTTCCGCTTTTGCAAAAAGGGCGCCTTACCCTCCTAGCCGCTGCTATAGAGTAAGGAGGACAAGGCAACGTCTGGAGCAACGAATATCAATAGCCCAGCTCTTCAGCTACGAAAAATATCTTGATCCTTCCCGGAATTCCGCTTCTTCTTGTTATAACAGTATGGCTGCAGATACAGTCTGGAGAAAGGCAATCTCCGCATTTCCCGGTGTGGAAGCAGGGGGTATTTTTGGAAAGCCTCTGGGTATTGGCGGGAGAGGCAATGTCCTTGACCCGTTTGTAACCGGAGGGAACATCGGAAACCAATTTATTCATGCCTGCGACAATGATCACATAGCGTGGGCCCTGGACGAGGCAGGCGATGCGGTTGCCATTGCCGTCAATATTGATCAGCTCGCCCTCCAGTGTGATGGCATTGGTACTCATGAGGTAGTAATCAGCAAGGACAGACCTGGCAAAGAGCTGACGGCTCTCCTCATAGCTTTTGGCAAGGGTTCTGTCGATCAGGGTATAACGGCCGGAGCCTATCGCATCCATCAGGCCGCATTCCTTAATGGATTCGCTGCCGCCCCAGCTGACAGAGGAGCCGTCCTCCATAAGCTTCAGGATTGCCTGTACGCAGGATGCGCTGTCCTCGAAGAAAAAGCCATCCATTCCGCGTTTGTTCAGATTTTTGATGGTGGTCTCTGCTGCGGCTTTAAAAGCAAGCTGTTTGGGTGTCATGTTCTTTCCTCCTTGCAACACAAATAATTACTTCTATTATAATTCTGCTGGCAGATTTTGTAAAATTTTGTAATAATTTGTCGGAAAAAGGAAATATAACAGAAAATTAAAAGAAATTTGAAAAAATGTGTTGACAAATAAAGCACCTGTGGTTATAATAAAATTACAAAATACAAAAGAACAGAGAACAAAAGAAAAGGGGAACGGGTAATCCCCATTCGTATCGGAAACAAAGGAAAAGGTAACGATTAACAAAGGAAGAAGGAACGTTACAGTACATCTCGTACAAAGGAAAAAGGGACAAGATACGAAAGAAAACAACTGAATATTGAAAATCCAAAGAAAAGAGGTAGTGTCCATTGGAGAGCATAGTTTAGAAGCGGGTGGCAGTCAAAGAGATTGTTACCCGCTTCGTCGTGCAGTGGGCCTTCACAATTTGTCGAAAAGAGAAAGTTTCTGTGGAAATTGCAATCTGAATCAGTTATGATATTAGCATACGGTGTGAAAGGAGTATGGCATCAGATGGCAAACAAAGACGCTTATGAAGAGCAGATGGATCGAAGAGAGTTCAGGCGTAAACGCAGAATTCGAAATCAGATTATTTCTTATATCGTAACCGTGATCGTTCTGGGCGGCCTGGTGGCAGGTGGAATTATCGGAGCAGGACAGGTGATGAAAACTGTTCGCGACAAAAAGCAGGCAGACGAGCTGCAAAAGCAGCTGGACGAGCTGGCACAGCAGGAAGAGGAAACGCCTGTGGTGGAAGCACCGGTAGAGTCACCGGAGCCTGCAACGGAGCAGGATTACCTGGACGAGATCGTAAATGCCTGTATTGCAGAGATGCCTTTAGAGGATAAAGTGGCAGGGCTTTTTATCATTACGCCGGAAGCCCTTACCGGAACGGATGTTGTAGTGAAAGCAGGAGATACCACGAAAGCAAAGCTGGGTGAAAAGCCTATAGGCGGACTGGTCTACTTTGAGCAGAATATGAAAAGTGCGGATCAGCTTACGGAAATGCTTCAAAATACGATAGGCTGGAGCAAATACCCTATTTTTCTCTGTGTAGATGAAGAAGGGGGCAGTGTCAGCAGGGTTTCCGGCGCAGGACTTGCAGATGATGTGGGGCCAATGTCAGAGATCGGAGCCTCCGGTGACGCAGCGCTGGCACAGGAAGCCGGAGCCAATCTCGGAGCTTATCTTGCAGGCTTTGGCTTTAACGTAGATTTTGCACCGGTGGCAGATGTAATTTCAGAAGGAAATACTGTGATCGGAGACCGCTCCTTTGGCAGCGATGTGAATATGGTGGCGCCTATGGTGGCGGCTGAAGTGGCTGGACTGCAGGGAAATGGCGTGAGCGCCTGTCTGAAGCATTTTCCGGGGATGGGAGACGCATCGGAGGATACCCATAATGGAATGGCAAGCAGCGAAAAAACATTGGATGATCTGAACGCCACTGATTTCCCGGTTTATCAGGCGGGAATAGAAGCAGGAGCAGAGTTTGTCATGGTAGGACATATTTCCATGCCCAATGTGGTAGGGGACAACACACCGGCTTCCCTTTCTTCTAAGGTGATTTCAGAGCTTTTGAGAGGGCAGCTTGGCTATAATGGAATTGTAGTCACTGACGCTATGGATATGACAGCTATCACAGATTATTATACAGCAGATCAGGCGGCTGTTGCGGCAATCAACGCAGGGGCAGATATGATCCTTATGCCGGAGGATTTTGAAACAGCATATACAGGAGTACTGGATGCTGTAAACAACGGAACTATTTCTCAGGATCGGATCGATGAATCCCTCCGCAGGATCTATCGTGTCAAGTATAAGAATAAGGTGGAGCAGTAAGGGAAAGCCTTGTGCTTTCCAAAAGAGAGATAATGGAATAGAAATAAACAAAAAACGAATTGACACTTTTTTTGAGAAAATTAAAAAAATTCGTTGACAAAGTAAAAGGCATATAGTATAGTATTACTTGTCCGTGAGGTACGGATCAAGTAATATGCGCGAGTGGCTCAGTTGGTGGAGCACGACCTTGCCAAGGTCGGGGTCGCGGGTTCGAGTCCCGTCTCGCGCTCTATTAAAATCACTCAAAATGCTGATAAATACGGCGTTTTGGGTGTTTTTTGTTTCTCCAAATTTGCATCTAAACTGCATCTAAAGCGTATTTATGCGGTTTCTGGCTGTTTCCAAGCAGATTTCCACCTTTTAAACGATTCTTGCGTTCTTCGGCATCAATAACCTCGTGGATGTAACAAAGACGCTTCGTTATTATGCGGAAATAGGTTTGCTAAAACCAAGCGAGATTGACCCGGAAAACGGGTATCGTTACTATGCCATTGAGCAGCTTGAAAAAATGTTGTTTATCAACCGGCTAAAAGCGTATTCCTTTTCACTGGATGAAATCAAGGCAATTTTGCAGTCGGAGGAAATGCAGGATGACCATTTACAACTTGAGAAAACAATTACGTTCCATAGCAAAGAAGAACAAACGGCTTTTTATAAAGCAACGGATATAAGCTGTTGGGTTGCAGGCCCCACAGGCGTAAATACGGCAGGGTGGGGCTGACGCTTTCCCCGATGGATATGGCGAAAATAGGGCAGCTGTTCTTAAACGGCGGTGTGTGGAATGGAAACCGTATCGTATCCGAAAAGTGGGTGTCCGACAGCACATCAGAGCAAAGCAGATGGAAACAGCGTGATCTGCCATATGGGTATTTATGGTGGATTGACGAACAGGATAATGGTTATGCAGCTATGGGGGATGGCGGAAATATAATTTATGTCAGACCGGATAAAAATATGGTTGTTGCCAGCACGTCGCTTTTTTATCCGAGAGCAAAGGACAGGATCGAATTCATTAAGAAGTATGTTGAACCGATTTTTGAGGAAGAAAAGTAACGTTCCGGACACTATGATCCAGAAGAGCTATGTGCATAATCTGAAAATAGTGTCCGGAATATACGGATCAAAATAATTATTATTTTACATAGTAAACCCAGTTTTCTTTGCGGGGCTGAGGAGCAGGATAGTCACCGTCTATATAACCCAGGATGCAGTGGCCAATTCCTTCATATTCTCCTTCGATCCCAAGATCTTTCAGGATTTGCTGGCCTTCCGGGAAGGCAAATTCTTCTTTTGCTCTGTGGATCCAGCAGCTGCCGATATGAAGCGCATGTGCAGCCAGCATCAGATTTCCCATTACAAGACTGCCGTCGTAAATGTAAGTGGGCATTTCCTTTTTAGCAAGAACAACAAGGACAACAGGAGCGCCATAGAAGGGATCCGTGTCAGTTCCCATGATCTTAGCATTCATCTTGGAAAGTCTGTCCCGCATTTCCTTGTTGGTAACCGCTATGATAATGGGGGACTGTCTGTTCATGCCGGTAGCGGCATAGGTTCCGGCTTTGATGATCTGATCAATGACATCAGAGGGAAGCATATCGGGCTTGAAACGACGCACGCTTCTTCTTGTTTCCATGAGGGTTAATAAATCTGTATTCATATCCAAATACCTCCTTTTCAAATACAACTATATAGTAGCATTCTAAAAGGTAGAAGGCAAGAAAATGACCGTTATGCTATGGCAGCCTGCTATTTACCTCAAAAAACAGTTCGCTGTAAAAAAATGTTGTTATATTTGCAAAGTTCATTGTAAAAAGTGTAGTTAAAAACATAAAGTTCGTTGTAATTTTTGTGATTGTGTGTCATACTATATTTGCATCATAAAGATGGAGGTGAGTGCATGTATCGAATTGCGCTAGAAAAGCTATTAAAATGGAAACAAAGCAAACGCCGAAAACCTTTAATTATCGAAGGGGCCCGTCAAGTTGGCAAGACCTGGCTGATGAAGGAATTTGGCAGACAGGCGTATGCGGATACCATATATATCAATTTTGATTCTAATTCCAGAATGGCAGAGCTGTTTGCTTCTGACCTGGATACGGATCGTCTGATGATGGGGTTGGAGTTATATGCGGGTCGCAAAATCGATCCCGACAATTCCCTGATAATTTTTGATGAAATACAGGAAGTCCCAAGAGCGCTTACATCCCTTAAATATTTTTATGAAAATGCTCCCCAGTACCACATTGTATGTGCTGGCTCTTTGCTTGGCATTGCTTTGCATCAGGGAACATCGTTTCCCGTGGGCAAGGTGGATTTTTTAAAGCTTTATCCTCTTTCTTTTAAGGAATTTTTGATGGCGACCGGAAAAGAGCGATTTGCCGAATTGCTTGATAAGCGGGATTTCCAAATGATTACTAGCTTTAAGCAAACATATATTGATGCTTTAAAACACTATTATTTTGTCGGCGGTATGCCGGAAGCGATACAAAGCTTTACAGAGGATAAAGACTTTAACGAGGTTCGTGAAGTTCAAAAGAGAATTCTTGCTGCTTATGAGCAGGATTTCTCCAAGCATGCTCCGAATGAAATTGTGCCGCGTATTCGTATGCTATGGAGCAGCATCCCCTCTCAGCTTGCGAAAGAAAATAAGAAGTTTATCTATGGCCTTGTTCGTGAAGGGGCTCGTGCAAAGGACTATGAAACTGCAATTATGTGGCTTGGTGATTGCGGTCTGGTTCACAAGGTTGGCCGTGTCAATGCAACCGGTATTCCTTTGCGGGCATATGAGGATTTAAAAGCGTTTAAACTGTTTGTGGTAGACGTTGGACTCCTTGGATGTATGGCAGGTCTGCGCGAACGTACTTTGCTTGATGGCAGAGCTCTTTTTGCTGAATTCAAGGGTGCTCTTACGGAACAGTATGTTTGCCAGCAGCTGAAAACCATTGAGGACTTAGATGTCTACTATTACACCAATGACAGAGGCTCCTGTGAGGTTGATTTTATTGTTGATACAGGCGGACAAATTGTTCCCGTTGAGGTAAAGGCAGAAGTAAATCTCAGGGCAAAGAGCCTGAAAACTTATCGGGAAAAATTCTCGCCTGAAGTTTCGGTTCGTACATCAATGTCGGACTACAAAAAAGAGGAATGGCTTGTTAATCTGCCACTGTATGCCATAGATCAAATTAACAAGATATAACAAAGACAGCAGCTTATATTTCTATTTCTTTTCATCGAGAAGCATACCGCCATCAGCGGGATTGTAATCAGTTATTTTTGCTTGGAGGATATTTGCATGAGCAATAGAAAAGAAGAAATATTAATTGTGGCGCTTCATTTATTTGCAAGGGACGGTTACGAGGCAGTTTCCGTCAGCCAGATAGCAGGTGCGCTGGATATGACAAAAGGGGCATTATACCGCCACTATAAGAGTAAAAGAGATATTTTTGACTGTATTGTAGAGCGGATGCAGCAGGGAGACTGCAAGCAGGCAGCAGATTATAACATGCCGGAAGACGATAAGGAGAGTATGCCTGAAAAGTACGGGACAGCGTCTTTGGACGAGTTCACGGAATACAGCAAAGCAATGTTTGTATACTGGACGGAGGATGATTTCGCCGCATCATTTCGCAAGATGCTCACAATTGAGCAGTTCCGAAATGAAGAGATGCAGAGTCTGTACCAGCAGTATCTTGCGTCCGGGCCGGTCTCCTATGTAAAGGATAAATATCCTCAACAAGCTAAAAAATGTGCTGAAAGATTTATATACAGGTAAAAATGTCAAATCAGAAAACCCTTTCAAAAATTTGAAAGCGCCTTTTGCAGCAGAAAAAGAACCCACGCAATCACATGATCACCCCACAGATATTTTATGCAGTTTGAAAAGAAATGTGGCCAAATCCGTAGTGGTTAAGAAATATTTGGCATTGCAAAGATCCAGAAGGAAGATTTTGACTGGAATCAGATTTTTGAGGGGAGGACTGATTCAACTTCACAGGGATCACACCGGCCTTGACCTGATGAATGCCATAGAAAAAATAGGCTCTACTTGATGCTCTGAACGCTTTGTACTATAATGGGGGAAATATCGGGAGCTGCCAAGGATCTGATCGAAGGGTCGGGCTGTTTGGCCTGCCGGAAATGAGGGCAGAGATGAAAAGGATTAGGGCAAATGAAGCGGGCGTAAAACTGCTGGGACGTACCACAGCGGATAAAGAGGGGACGGTATGGTGCGCACTTTCCGGAACCGGAATGGAGTTTCGTTATAAGGGAACACAGCTTGCCGTGGCGCTCAGAGGAGATGATCTCACAAAGATCACGGATTTAGAGCAGCTTGAGGAGCTGCGAGAAGTAGAAGATGTAGAAAATCCCAGATTTGCTGTTTATATCAATGAAAAGAGAGTGCTGGATCAGGTGCTGTGCGACCGGAACAGGGAGTGCCCCATCTGGGAAAGCTCCGAACCGGAAGAAATTACGGTGAAAATCCTGAAACTGTCTGAAGCGCCTATGTCACTTCTGGGGATTGCAGCCCTGCTTACGGAGGAGAACGGAACCATACAAAAAACTCCAGACAGGGCGCATAAAATAGAATTTATCGGGGATTCCATTACCTGCGGCTATGGTGTGGATGATGAAAATGAGGAACATTCTTTTTCTACGGCAACGGAAGATGTGACGGCCGCCTATGCTTATCTGACGGCACAGACCCTCGGCGCCGACTACAGCATGGTTTCCTATAGCGGATACGGCATTATATCAGGATATACGGAGACCGACGAGAAGCTTTTAACAGAACTGGTTCCCGATATGTATGAGTATGTGGGATATTCCAGGGGAAAAGCAGAGGGAGAAGCCATCAGCCTGCGGAAGTGGAACTTTGAAAGCTTCCAGCCGGATGTTGTGGTGATCAACCTGGGTACCAATGATGACAGCTACTGCAAGGATGAGACAGACCGGCAGCAGGAGTTTGCCGAAAGATATGCGGATTTCTTAGAGGAGGTGCGCCGGCATAATCCCGGGGCCTATCTGCTTTGCGTGTATGGGATTATGACAGACAGGCTTTTTCCCTATGTGGAAAAGGCTGCCCGGAAGTACAGGGAAAAGACCGGGGATCAAAGGATAGGGGTAATCCCTATAGAGCCTCATACCGAAAAGGACGGCTTTGTGGCAGACTGGCATCCCAGCAGAAAAACCCATCAGAGGGCTGCAGAGAAGGTAAGTCATGAGATCCGGCTTCTTTGGAAGGAGGAAATCCATGAGAAATAAACCGTATTTGGCAGCATTTTGTATGATCCTGCTTGTGGCAGCCCTGGGAAGCGGCTGCGGAAAACAGCAGACGATCCCGGAGGAAGAGACCGGCTTTGCAGAGCAGAGCGGGGAACAGGCCGCCGGTGAGGAAGCAAAGCAGAGCGCAGCAGACGAGGATCCAGAGCAGGAAGCGCAGAGTACCGAAGAGGAACAGGCGGAGGAAGCACAGGACGCAGAGCAGACAGAGGAAATGCAGGATACTGCAGAAGATCCGGAAATGTGGCTTACGGATGAGGAACTGCCGGACAATATTCCAAACTCCCTGGTAGAGGAACAGGCCGGAAAGACGGCATTTTCATCCTATGAAGAGCTGATCGGTTATCTGGAAAAGGGACAGGGGTATGCGTATGTGACCCTGGAAGGATATGAAGGACAGGCGTTGCTTGTGGCAGATCAGACCTATGAGTTTGAGGGCAGCATGGCGGCAATGGCAGCCAGCGTTTACCTGGAGCAGAACAGCACAGTAAGGTTTTCCAGTGCAGTAGGGGGACAGGGAACCGCTTATCCGATCCGGTGGGAAAATGGCGTTGTGTATACAGCCGGAGGACACGAGGTCTGCAGCTATTTCATATCGGAAGAGACACAGGCCGTTATGGTGAAGGATTCTGTGATGGAATCGATTGACGATGATGGCACAGTCTCCTATATTGGCTTCTTGCGTGAAAAAAATGATTTTAACCATGATGAGGCTATTGACACAGACTCAGATGAAATTTTCAGGGACAAGATGAAGGAATATGATGATGCGCCTGTTGTAAGCTTTACAGTGGCAGAGGATTGATAAGGGAGAATAGGATGGCTCTTGAAAACAAATTGGGCATAACCGATTCTGCAGAGCTTGCTCGTGAGGAAGAAAAGATCAGCAAGAGAAAAGCGATATGGCTGTTTGAAAGCGGCACACTTGATACCCTGCCTGTTGGCACTTTCTGATGTTAAAAAATGGTATTGGGCAGGTGGTGGACTGGAGTCATGTGGATAAAGAAGATTATTTGCTTGCCATGGAGCGCAGCCCCATTAAAGACACAGAGATTAAGGTGCTGCTAAAGGCGGCGCTGACAGGCGATGTGGACAGCCGTGAGATTTATATGAAGGGAATTGACCACAGCTATTACTATGAGGGGTATATCACCTTCAAGGCAGAAGAACTGTAGCTTCTCGGATACGCATTACAATGATTGCAGCTGTTGGAGCATGGAAAACTGAATATGCGGATATAAAAAGAAAATCACCGGGAGAAGCCTATGATAGACTGATTTCGGTGATTTCGTTGCTTATTTGAAAAGATAGTGTTTGTTTAAGGATTTTTTAATAATTGGGATGTTAGACTGGAACCATCAAGAGAACAGCAAAAGGAGAGTACCATGTTTTTTCGGATTTTAAAACGCGATTTGAGAAGAAAAAGAACCATGAACCTGATCCTGCTTTTGTTTATCCTGCTGGCATCCATGTTTCTGGCAAGCAGTGTAAATAACCTGGCGGCAATCACCGGTGCGGTGGATCACTTTATTGAGATTTCTAATGTTCCGGATTTGTTTGTGCTGGCGCTTACAGATGGACAGAACGATCCCATAAGGGATTTCCTTGCCAAAAATGAAAATGTGAAAAATTATGAAATCCAGGATTCTATTACGGTTCAAAATGATCAAATTCAGATCCTGCAGCGAAAGGCAGAGGACACTGCGGCACACAAAAACTATGAGAGGAGTAATACCCTGTCTATTCAGCCGGTAAATGACGGCTATATGAAGGTTTTTGATGAGAACGGTAAGAGCCTGGTCCTTCACAGGGGGGAAATTGCACTTGCAAAGCTGGAGGCGCAGAACAATGGCCTGCAGGTGGGAGATCGGATTGCAATTACAGTGGGAAAAGTACGAAAAGAATTTACGGTGGTGACCCTGACGAAGGATGCCGTGTTCGGAACCAGCTTTATGGGGTTTAAGCGAAATATGATTTCCCAGGAGGATTTTGAGGAGTATGTAGAGCAGGACGATCTGATCCGTACCAGGATTTATAACATTGATTATAAGGATAAAAAGGTTTTTGAAAAGGAATATAAAGCACAGAAATTCAATGTGATCTCCGGGGTGGAAGGAACACTGATCCCTATGTGTTATGTATTCGACATGGTCATTGCCGGGGCGCTGATACTTGTCAGTATCTGTCTGATCCTGATCGCCTTTCTGGTATTGCGGTTTACCATATCCTTTACTCTTCAGGAGGATTATAAAGAGATTGGCATTATGAAGGCGATCGGACTTCGGGATCAGGATGTGAGAGGCGTTTATCTGGTAAAGTATTTCGGAATTGCGGCCATGGGAGCCATTTTGGGCTTTTTCCTCAGTATTCCTTTTCAGGAGATCATGCTGCGTCAGGCAGTCGTTAATGTGGTAGTGGAAAAGACAAGGCAGGGACTTGTTGTCAATCTTTTGGCTGCAGTGTTTGTGGTACTTATTGTTTTACTTTTCTGCAGCAGGTGCATTGGAAGACTGAAAAAAATATCTGCCATAGAAGCCATACGAAACGGCTCTACGGGAGAACGTTTTTCTGAAAAGCATTTAAAACTGCATCGACATAAAAAAGGGGCTGTGCCGGGCTTTCTTGCCTTGAATGATGTGGTAAATCAGAAGCGGAGATTTCTGGTGCTTCTGCTGAACTTTATACTGGGGACGCTTATGATCCTGCTTCCCCTGACGGCGCTTACTACCTTGCAGGGAGAGGATATTATCTATTCTTTTGGAGTATGGAAATCTGATCTTTATCTGGAAAGCGGACAGGAGGAGAGGTTTCTTGCCAGGGGAGAAGAGGGCATTGGGGAATTGAAAGAATGTCTGAAGGAAATAGAGGAGCTTCTGGCGCAAAATAGCATAGAGGCACATACGGGAATTCAGCTTGGCTATGTCTTTACCGGATATGCTACGGATGAGGAAGATACTTACAGCTGCCAGTTGCTGCACCCCGTAGGGGAATGGGAACAGCATCTGACCATGCTAAGCGGCAGGGAACCGGTACATCCCAATGAAATTGCAATTACGGAAATTTCCGCAGAGAAAATGGGAGCACAGGTGGGAGACCATATTTTCCTGTGGACACAGGAGGGGAAAAAGGAATATCTGATCACAGGAACCTACCAGACCATGATGAACATGGGAGAGGGACTGTGGCTTCCGAAGTCGGCGGAGCCGGATCCAAAATATCTTGCAGGAATATATGCTTTTCAGATTGCATTAGAAGATCCGAAACGGAAAGAAGAAGCAATAGAGATCCTGCAAAAGAAATTTCCCGATGGAAAGATTTATCAGGGCACAGAATGGATTGATAAGATGTGCGGACTGGATAAAATCAGAGAACAGGTGGCCAGCGTAATGGCAGTCATATCACTGGTGGTATTTGGGATCAATGCCCTGCTTACGGTTCTAATGGTGCGAACCTTCCTTACCAAAGAGCGCAGTGATATTGCACTTCTGAAGAGTCTGGGATTTTCAGACGGAGCCGTGCGAAGATGGCAGACGGAAAGAATTTTGCTGGTACTTGCAGCAGCGATCGTGTGCGGCGCTGTTCTGGCAAAGCTTCTTGCGCCGGTAACGGTAGGACAGATCTTCGGAATGATGGGGGCAAAGAAGATGAAAATGACCATAGATCCTTTTCTGGAATATCTTTTTTATCCGCTTCTTATGGCGCTTATAACAGGTACGGCGGCCTTTTTAAGTACAGCCGGGATCCGCAGCATTGATACAAGGGAAGTCAACAATATTGAATAAAGAAAGGACACTGCTAAGCAGTGAAGGGGAAAAAATGAGCTCACTGACTGTAAGAGATCTCTGTAAAACATACATTATCAACAAAAGACAAAATCATGTGCTTAAGAATATCAGCTTTGAGATGCAGGAGGGAGAAATGGTGGCTGTCATGGGCCCTTCCGGTTCCGGGAAATCAACGCTTTTATATACAGTAAGCGGAATGGATAGCCTGACAGCCGGACAGATCGATTTTTTCGGAAAAGATTTAAGTACGCTTTCCCCCACGCAAATCAGCGAGGTACGGCTGGAGGAAATGGGATTTATCTTTCAGCAGATGTATATGTTAAAAAATCTAAGCATTTATGATAATATAATTTTACCGGCGTATCAGTCAAAGAAGAATAAGGGAAAAAGGCAGCAGGTAGATGATCATGCCAAAAAGCTGATGCAAAAAATGGGGATCAGTGAAATTGCAGAAAACGGGGTAAATGAGGTCTCCGGCGGACAGCTTCAGAGAGCCTGTATCTGTAGGAGCCTGATCAATTATCCCAGGATGATCTTTGCAGATGAGCCTACCGGTGCACTGAACCAGCAGAATTCCCGTGAGGTAATGAGGGAGCTTGTACGGATCAACCGGGAGGGTACAACGATCATGCTTGTGACTCATGACATGCGGGTTGCTGCCAAAAGCGACAGGGTACTGTATATTGAGGACGGAACCATTAAGGGAGAATATACCTTTGGAAAGTTTGCGTCCGAGGAAGAGACAAGAGAACGGGAAAAGCAGCTTAGCGGCTGGCTTATGGAAATGGGATGGTAAGTGCAGATGAAGGATATTTTGCTGGTGGAGGATCATGAGGAATTAAATCAGCTTATGTGCGGTTTCCTTCAAAGGTCAGGCTATACGGTGAAGGGCGCTTTGAGCGGAGAAGATGCGCTGGCCTTTTGGCGGGAGGAAAGGGCAAGGCTGGTGATCCTTGATGTTGCTCTTCCGGGGCAGGATGGGTTTGCTGTGTGTAAAGCCATCCGGGAATCCTCTGCTGTGCCCCTTCTTTTTTTGAGCGCCAGGACAGGGAAGGAAGATCAGATGAACGGCTATCTGGCAGGGGCAGATGATTATATGGAAAAGCCTGTGGATATGGATATCCTGCGGGCAAAGGTTTCGGCCCTGATGCACCGGTATTATGAAAACAGGGAACAAAAAACACGGGTTCAGTCCGGAACCCTGACCATTGATACAGACGCACAAAAGGTATATTGCAGACAGAAGGAGATAGCGCTTACCGTTAAGGAATATGAACTGCTCTGGCTGCTTGTCCAAAACCCGGGCAAGGTACTGCAAAAGGAGTTTCTGTTTGGAAAAATCTGGGGAGCGGACTGCTTCAGTGAGAGTCAGACACTTACAGTACACATGAAAATGCTGCGGGATAAGATCGAGGATGACCCCAAAAAACCAAAAAGGATCAAAACGGTGTGGGGAGTGGGGTATATTTATGAAGAGGTTTAATTTTCTGATACTGGGAATGGCAGCTTTGTATGTGGTATTTGCCCTTTTGCTCCTAAGGCCTTATGGATTTGGAAATGTCCAAAATGGCATGGAATACAAGGTGGAAATCAACGATCTTCTGGAAAGGGCAGGTCAGGGGGAAAGCCTTTCTGCGCTTCCCCTAGAGGATTGCAGTTATGTGAAAAATATCTGCTTTCTTGCAGCCCGGGATCTGAAAGATCCGGAAAAGGTTCAGGACTTTTTTCGGGATCAAAATGGAAAACATAGTGTAATAAAACCCCTTTTTGCTCAAAATGAGTGGAAGGGGTATCTGCGTTTTGATTATATTCTGCAGAAAAATAAGGCGGAGCTTTTGTGGCTTGAGGGCGGCCTTTTTGTCCTTTTTCTGATGATGGAGCTTCTCCTTCTTTATATAAAGAAAAGGGTGATCCAGCCTTTCTTAAAGCTTGAGGATATGCCTTATGAGCTTGCAAAGGGGCGGCTGCAGATCCAGGTGCCGGAGACAAAGGAGCGCTACCTTGGAAAATTTTTGTGGGGAATTTCCATGCTTCAGGAAACCCTGAAAGATACCAGACAGAGAGAGCTTTCTTTACAAAGAGAAAAAAAGACGCTCCTGCTTGCAATCTCCCATGATATTAAAATCCCCCTCAGCGCTATTAAGCTGTATGCCAGAAGCATTTATGAGAAGGTGGCGGATGACGAGGAAAGCCAAATAAGCTGTGGGCATAAGATTGAGCAGCATGCGGATGAAATAGAGGACTTTGTCCAAAAGATCATGGAAGCGGCAAGTAATGAAGTGCTGGCCATTGAAGTGAAAAACGGAGAATTTTATCTGAAGGATTATGTAAACCATATACGATCCCAATACCAGGAAAAGTGCAATACGCGAATGGTGACATTCAAAATTGGAAATTATGTAAACCATATTTTGAAGGGGGATTTTTCCCGTTCTCTGGAAGCCATGGAGAATATAATGGAAAATGCCTTGAAATATGGAGATGGAAGGAGGATTGAAATATCCTTTTATGAGGAGGAATATTGTCAGATCATTGAAGTATTTAATAGCGGAGAGAAAATAAGCGAAAAGGAAATTCCCCATCTGTTTGACAGCTTTTTCAGAGGAAGCAATACAAGAGGGCAGGACGGAAACGGACTTGGCCTTTATATCTGCAAACAGATCATGATGAAAATGGGAGGTGACATTTTTGTTAAGACATCGGAAGAGGGAATGAGCTTTTGCCTTGTATTTGCACAATAATATTGTTTATGGAGAAAATTATGACAGACAAGGAAAGAAAACTGAAAAATTATCGTGAGAAAAACAAAGAGGCCGTATACGGTCAGGTGGTATTCGCGGGTTCCTCGCTGATGGAAATGTTTCCGATCAACAAGCTTTTGGAGGAGCACGGGGATGATACCATCATCTATAACCGTGGAATTGGAGGTTATGTGACAAACGAGCTTTTGCAGGTGACGGATGTATGTATTACGGATCTGAAGCCGAAAAAGGTGTTTCTCAATATCGGAACCAACGATCTGAGCAATCCCCAGATTCCGATCTCACAGATGATCGAAAATTATGACAGGATCCTTTGCAAAATAGAAGAGGCACTGCCTCAGGCAGTGATCTACCTGATGGCGTATTATCCTGTTAATTATGAGGCGGCGGCAGAGGAGATGAAGGAATGTCTTAAGATCCGGACCAACGAGAAGATCGAAAGGGCTAACGAGGAAGTGAAAAAGCTGGCGCAAAAGCATGGCCAGCATTATATTGATGTGAACAAAAATTTGAAGGATGAACAGGGCAGACTGAAGGCAGAGTATACCATTGAGGGCATGCATATTAAAGAAGAAGGCTATGCAGCGATCTATGATGATGTGATGCGGTATGTAAAGGAGCCTACCTGACACAATACTACTATCCGGCAATGCTGTTGCCATATGTAGCTTAGCATAAATGGAACGGGGGAGAGTTCCTCTATTTTCCCAGTGTTCCCTGTAACTTATCAACCATATCATTTCATTATAAAAATCTCAGATTTTTGTCTTGACAATTGAGCCACTATAGTCTACGATATTCCTGGTTGTGGCGATGACAATTTTAAGAACATGGAAGCTTCTGATGAAGTATATGAGTATATCTCCTGTAATCTGTGCCTGGTAAAACTGGAAGATCCAGGACTAGTTTATACTGGTGAGAAATTTGAACATAAGGACCGCAGATGGCAGATTGGAATGCTGGTACACGGCTTTATTTTCCCTTCCTTTGAGGATCGTACATCGGATATCCATAATATTACCGTATTTAATAAGAAGTCCGATGGTGCTTTTGATGACTTTGATCAGGAAATTCTCGGTTTACGGCCGGTTGCATCCGCGGATATGCAGAAGCAGTCTTTTACGGCAGTCCTTGTTGAAGAATTGAAAGCCGACATGGATGAAAAGCCAATGAAAGCTACAAATATCGTAGATAAGAAGACTACAAAGATCAAAGCTCCTGATGTGGAGATTAAAATTGATGTAGAGCATAGTTCCAGTATTGAGAAGAGGGAAATTGACGGTGTGACTTATTTGCTGGTTCCGTTGTCTGTTACTTCAGATATTGAGATAGACGGTATAAGATTAAGATAATTTTGGAGCACTTTATGAAGAAGAAAAATATTATTGCAAAAAAAATAACCGTAGCTATTTTGATAATGCAGATGATAGTTATGACCTGTTTATCAGTGATGGTAATAATGGAAATTACTAAAAATAGCAAAAATACTGCAATCAACAATCTGCAGACAATCGTACAGGAG
>ENA-OROD01001180-OROD01001180.1-human-gut-metagenome-genome-assembly--contig:-NODE-1180-length-21990-cov-9.602781_pt1 | contig 21990 bp, 19 predicted proteins | sample MGYA00242123_ERZ509038 | MGnify/ENA primary metagenome ERZ509038 (study PRJEB26280, sample SAMEA2338719) | human gut metagenome | biome: human gut; feature: human-associated habitat; material: faeces... | reverse complement strand
GCTTGAACTTCTTTCTCTTTTCTTCCTTTATTCAGTTTCTTATTACTTTTTTGTCAAAGAACAAGAGAGTAAATACTTTTAGGGAAAAAGCACCTTTAGCTCAGTTGGTAGAGCAACTGACTCTTAATCAGTGGGTCCCGGGTTCGAATCCCTGAAGGTGCACCATAAGTTAGTGCTATTAACGCATAGGGTCCACCCGTTCCCATTCCGAACACGGAAGTTAAGCTATGCGGTGCCGAAGATACTTGGCGGGAAGCTGTCCGGGAAAATAGGTCGGTGCTAACTTGGAAGTTGGTCTTTTTAACGCATAGGGTCCACCCGTTCCCATTCCGAACACGGAAGTTAAGCTATGCGGTGCCGAAGATACTTGGCGGGAAGCTGTCCGGGAAAATAGGTCGAGGCCAACTCCTTTTTATATTCCTCTTTAGCTCAGTTGGTTAGAGCACCTGACTGTTAATCAGGGGGTCGTTAGTTCAAGTCTAACAAGGGGAGCCATTGCCGACAGGTTTTATGCCTGTCGGCTTTTATTTTGCGCTTTGTCTATTTTACCAAAAAATGTACACAATACTCAATAGGGCATAGCATATTTGACAAATACAATTATTTGTGCTAAAATATAGAAAAACAGAGGAGGAGTTTTACATGTTGGCAATACCGGATGAAATAAAGAAAGCAATTCGGCAAAAAAAGGTGCGGAGGGGAGTTCTTTTTCTGGTTACGGTGCTTCTGATGGCGGTTGTAATCATAATGTTTGAAAAGAGCGCAAGTTCTTTTTCCGAGAATCTTACCGCATTTAAGTCTGTGCTTTATCCCGTGCTTCTGATTTCATCTGTTTTTATCTCCAAAGTTTATCGTATCTTTACCGACACCGATTATTGCGGCGTGGTAAAGAAAGTGAAAGTGAAAACGGTAACAGATAACAAATCTGCTGCCAAGCCGACACGGGAACAGATGTACAGAAAGAATGTAATATACCTTACAATCGAGGATGAAGCGGGAAAAACATTCCGAAAAAAGGCAGCCGAAACTCCGATCACTCCGAAGTCGGATTCAGAGGCATACAAGGTCGGAGATACAGTTTTGCATCTGCATGGCACTGGCATTGCCGTTGTACTCCCTACCGCGGCAGACACGCGTTGCCACTGTGCTATGTGCGGCGGCTCAAATGACAAAATGAGCGATATTTGCGAACATTGCGGATTACCGCTGATTAAATCAATAGGAGGATTGCAAAAATGAAAGGCAAGAACATAGTCGAGAAGTATTTTCATCAGAAAGATTTTTCCATAGCAGAAATTATCGTGCTGATTTTAGCTGTAGCTTCGGCAATCGTGGCGATATTCATTCAGGGAGGAGGTCCTATAGGGCTGCCTGCATTGCTTGTCTGCATTTGTGCTTTCAGCATTATTCATTCCAAAAAGATAAAAGATGATGAAATCGAGCAGATAATCAAAAAAATAAAAGAGGATAATCAGATACCGGATTCCGACTACACAATTGAGGGATATGAACTGAAAAACACAGCAGTCAGAAAAAGAAAAGACGGAAAGCTGATTTCTCCGGATTATTATGTTACCGAGATAAGAACTTCTACCGACGGAAGCATGATTTTTAATGTCTATGCCATAAATCTTATCGACTCTTCTGTGGAAATGACTTCTCATAGCGTAAGCGGCAACGGCAAGGTGACTCTGGTCGATGAGACTGTAAAGACGAGCAAAGGACCTGCCAAAATGTCATATCTCAGGCTTGACGAGAGCTGCACTATACCCGTTACGCTTAATGACTATAAATCATCGCAACTAATCGAAAGCATCTGCAACTGATATAAGTGCAATAAAAACCCGAGGCGGCGCCTCGGGTTTTGTATTTTATCATATCGTATTACTGCCCGTTGAAAAACGGGTTGTCGGGAAATTCGCTCTTTTTCTGCTTTGCTTCTTCCTCGCGGCGCAGGCGCTCTTCCTCATCGCGACGGCGGGCTTCTGCTTCCGCCTCTTCGCGCTTCTTGTTTTCCTCTTCGCTTCTGCGCTGTTTTTCTTCCGTAAGCTTGAGAATTTCTTCTTCGGAAGCGTTCTCATCCATATATGCTTTAAACTGAACATCATCCATTGTTTCATGCTTCACAAGGAAGTCGGCGATGAAATCGAGGCGTTCTCTGTTTTCGGAGAGGATACGCTTTGCATTTGCATAAGCCTCGTCGATAATTCTCTTGACCTCGCGGTCGATGATTGCCGCTGTTTCATCGGAATAATCGCGCTCCGCACTGAAATCTCTGCCGAGAAATACCTCATCGCTTGAGTTATCGGAACCGAAATGAACATTGCCTATCACATCGCTCATGCCGAGCTTGGTGACCATTTTTCTTGCCGTCTGTGTGGCGCGGAGAATATCATTGGAGGCACCGCCGGAAATATCGGCAAATACCAGTTCCTCTGCCGCCCTGCCGCCGAGAAGCATAGTTATCTGCTCTTTCAGCTCATTCTTATAAACGCTGAACTTATCCTCCTCCGGAACATTGAGTGTATAACCGAGAGCATTGCCGCTCGGAATGATAGATATCTGACGAACAGGATCCTGTGTAGGCAGGATATGAGCAAGGATAGCATGACCCGCTTCATGATAAGCGGTCTTTCGCTTTTCTCCGGGCTTCATCTTCAGGTTTTTCTTCTGTGTACCCGTTGTAATCTTGAGATAAGCCTCACTTATATCGTTCATACCGATGAGAGCTTTAGACTTTCTTGCCGCCAGCAGTGCCGCTTCATTGAGCAGATTTGCAAGGTCGGCACCTGTGAAGCCTACGGTGAGCTGTGCTACCTTAGCAAGGTCGACTTCGTTTTCAAAAGGCTTATTTCTTGCATGAACCTTGAGTATTTCCTCTCTGCCGCGTATATCGGGATATCCGACTGTCACCTGTCTGTCAAAACGACCGGGACGGAGCAATGCGGGATCGAGAATATCAGGGCGGTTTGTCGCTGCCATTACTATGACGCCGCTGTGACCGCCAAAGCCGTCCATTTCAACGAGAAGCTGGTTGAGCGTCTGTTCCTTTTCGTCGTGCCCGCCGCCGAGACCCGTGCCGCGACGTCTGCCGACTGCATCTATTTCATCTATGAAAATGATAGCCGCAGGTGCTTTTCTTGCCGTATCAAAAAGGTCGCGCACACGGGAAGCACCGACGCCGACATACATTTCCACAAAGTCTGAGCCGGAGATTGAGAAGAAGGGTACGCCCGCCTCGCCCGCAACAGCCTTGGCAAGCAGGGTTTTACCTGTTCCGGGAGGACCTACGAGAAGCACACCGTGCGGAATTTTGGCACCCAGCTTCATAAACTTGCCAGGGTCACGCAGATAATCGACAACCTCGCGCAGTTCTTCCTTTTCTTCATCGGCGCCCGCAACATCGGAGAAGTAAACGCGCGATTTTTCATCGACGCCGTATTTTGCCTTTGCCTTGCCGAAGGAATTTATCTTACCGCCTCCGCTAACGCTCCTTGACATAAGCACGAATATGACTATCATCGCTATTATGATGAGTGCTGTTGGCAGAAACGAGAGGAAAATCGACATTCCCTCGTCACGCGGCTCCTGAATTTCGTATTTTTTAAGCGTGCGCTCCTCCTCGGGCAGAGCCTCCTGCTCGCGCAGATAAGGGTCTATCTGCTCAAAGAAAAGTCCCGCATCGCGAAGCCGCTTTGTATAGGTTCCGCTTTCGGTCTTTATCCGCAGTTCATTTTTATTTGTCAGCGTAAATTCGGAAACCTCGCCGCTCGTTATTTTTTCGAGAATCTCACTGTATGTCAGATTTTCAGCCTCTTTGCCGCCCGACATCCACATCACGGTAAATATGATAGCGAATATCAGAACCGCATAGAGGATAATAGCCTTGACATTTATTTTCATCTGTTACCTCCGCAAAGCAGTTACTTGTATTAGTTTTTCGCATTTGTCTTAAACTATCTTATATAATATCAGATATTTTCGTAAAAGTATTGATATTTTGTAAACATTTCTGATAATTTTATGTAAACTCAGGTGTTTTTATGAGTTTTGGTGATTTTTTTGCCTTTTTCTATCGCAAATTTCTCATCGCCGAGGATAAGCGTGCCGCCATCGCAGGTGCTGTAAACGGAAACCTCATCTCCGTTTATTTCTACGTCGACATAGCCGCATGGAAGCGGCACTCTGCCGCGAATACCAGTCAGTCCCGATGCCGAGGGAGCGACTTCAAAGGTTTTGTATGCGGGAGAGGTAGGCTTGACGCCGAGGATATATTTGCCGAGCAGATATATCGGCGATGCTCCCCATGCGTGGCAGAGACTTCTGCCGTATGGCTTGCCGTACATGCGGTAGTGCTCTGTGCCCTCTTCATTCGGGTCAAACTGCTCCCAGATAGTTGTTGCGCCGAGCTTTATCATGCCGCCCCAGTAGGAATGGAGCATATCGAGCATATATTTGCGGTCGCCGAGCATACACATCGCGTCCAGCTCGAAAAATTCGAAATAAGGCGTTGTTATCGGCGGGACATCCTTATTGTTTATTACATCGCGTATGATTCTCTCCTTGCGCTCCTCACTTGTGGTATCAAAGAGCAGCGCGAAAATGTTGGCATGGCGCGTCACATGGCGCTTGCCGGAGGTATAGCTGTCGATGAAGGCACCCTTCTCCTCGTCCCAGAAAAGCTCGTTTGCCGCGCGATAGAGGCGTTCTGCCTTCTGCTCATAGGCACTCGTATCCTCGCCCATGAGAGCGGCGCATTTTGCCATGGTGCGATAGGTATGAATAAGCAGCATCTGCTCCGCTGCCTGAGGACCGTCGGTATCGAAGGTCGTCCAGTCTATAAAAGTCCAGTCGCCGCGCTTGCCCGAGACTATGCCGCGCTCGTTGCATCTTGTCTCGATGAAAGTCATCATGGTTTTCATCTTCGGGTAGATAAAGCGGACGAAATCCATATCGCCTGTATGGAAATAGTAGTCGTAGACAGAGCATATCCAATAGAAGCTGTAATCGAGTATCGTATTTGTGTGCTGAGTTGTCGGCTCGTTTCCCCGGAGACCGATTATCGTGCGTTTTACGCTGTCGTTATCGAAAAAGAGATAATAGTTTACATAGTAGCTCTGATATGCGTCGCCGCTCCAGAGCCAGCCGTCACGCTTGATACCGTCGAGATAGCCCTCGCGAGTATTGAGATGGAGCGTATATGCCGAGACATCCCATATCTTGTTAATCAGTTCGTCATCACAACGGAAAGCACCCTTGTATTCGAGCGGAATATATTCATAGTCGCAGGAGATATCATAGGAGATATCCTCGTCATCGGAAACATAGATATAACGGAAGGCACGCTTCCTGAAGGTCATCTTCTTTTCCGTAGGGTCAAGATAATCGACGAGCGGAACATTATCGCTCATATCGAGTGCCTCCGCTCTGCTCTCGCCGTAATTGAAGCGGATGGGCCTGCCGCCGCAGGCACGGATGTTTTCAAAAATAAGCGGACCGTAGGTCTCTTTTCCGAAGTCATGGAGCGTGCCGCCGTTTATTTTCTCGCTTACTACCGGATAGATGCGCTCATAGGAAAATTTGAATATTTCGGGATTATCGGAAAGCTCCGTATACCAATCGAGCGAGCCGACCGGATAATCCTCGCCGGCGCCGAGCGAAGCGCCGCTCCAGCTTGAATCGGAGGCAAACGTATCGCCGATCACATAAGCGCAGGGAAGTCCGCCTGTTCTTACGACATCAATCTTTATGAAGTTTCTGCCGGGCTTCAGCGTTATTTCCTCGCCGAGATTGTACTTCTGCACATTTCTTTTCGTCTTGCCGTCGGGGACGCGCTCATCGCACTGGATGGTGACATAGCCGTTGCCGTTTGCATAGGCTGTCATCTTCTCTTCCTTTTCGAGTACGGCTATTTTATAGAAAAGTGCTGTCGGGCGGGGCATATCTATGCGCCACATGGGGACATATGTGCCGACTCCGTATTGCTCGCGGCGCAGATTTTGCTTCATCGCGTGATAAATTTCAAAATCGCCGCCGTACCATATCCATTTTGACTTTGCCATTTTTTATTTTCCTCCGAAAATTCACTTATTATTGCTTTTTGCTTTAGTTTTATCTGATTTTTTTGCACCCGCCTCGAAAATACGACGCAGATACTGACCGGTATATGATTTTTCACAGGCGGCTACTTCTTCGGGTGTGCCGCAGGCAACAACAGTGCCGCCGCCGTCTCCGCCTTCGGGTCCCATATCTATGATATAGTCTGCCGTTTTTATAACATCGAGATTATGTTCTATGACTATCATGCTGTTTCCGCCGTCGCAGAGCTTGGAGAGCACCTCGAGCAGCTTTGCCACATCGGCATTGTGAAGCCCTGTCGTCGGCTCGTCGAGGATATACATCGTTTTTCCCGTGCCGCGCTTGGCAAGCTCTGTCGCCAGCTTCACGCGCTGTGCCTCGCCGCCCGAGAGTGTGGTGGAGGACTGACCTATTTTGATATAGCCGAGCCCCACATCATAGAGCGTCCGGAGCTTTTTGCGTATTTTCGGCACACCGTCAAAGAAGGCAAGCCCCTCTTCCACGGTCATTTCGAGAACCTCATATATATTTTTGCCCTTGAATTTCACTTCGAGTGTATCGTGATTGTATCGCTTGCCGCCGCAGACATCGCAGGTGACATAAACATCGGGCAGAAAATGCATTTCTATCTTCTTCACGCCGTCGCCCTCGCAGGCTTCGCATCTGCCGCCGCGTACATTGAAGCTGAATCTGCCCGCCGTATAGGCTCTCGCCTTGGCATCGGGCGTCATCGCGAAAAGCTCGCGGATATCGCCGAAAAGCCCTGTATAAGTTGCGGGATTGCTCCTCGGCGTGCGCCCTATAGGGCTTTGATCTATGGAGATTACCTTATCGAGGTTTTCCACGCCGTCTATGCGGTCGTGCTTGCCGGGGTAGGTGAAGGCACGGTTGAGCTTCCTTGCAAGCACGGGCAAAAGGATGGAATTTATCAGCGAGGATTTGCCCGAGCCGGAAACTCCGGTGACGCAGACGAACATACCGAGCGGGATTTTCACATTGATATTTTTGAGATTATTTTCCCTCGCGCCGAAAATTTCGAGAAAAGTGCCGTTTCCGCTTCTCCGCTTGTCGGGAACGGGAATCTCGAGCCTGTGCGAGAGATAAGCGCCCGTTATCGAAGCGGGATTTGCCATTATTTCCGCAGGCGTGCCGCAGGCGACTATCTCACCGCCGCGAACACCCGCGCCGGGACCTATATCGACTATATAATCGGAGGAGAGCATGGTTTCCTCGTCGTGCTCTACGACAATAAGGCTGTTTCCGACATCGCGCAGGCGCTTCAGCGTATCTATGAGCTTGCCGTTGTCGCGCTGATGCAGACCTATGCTCGGCTCATCGAGGATATACAGCACGCCGACAAGCGAGGAGCCTATCTGCGTTGCAAGGCGTATGCGCTGCGCTTCGCCGCCCGAGAGCGTTCCCGCTTTGCGCCAGAGCGTGAGATAATCAAGTCCCACACTGCGCAGAAAACCGAGGCGCGAGCGTATCTCCTTGAGTATTTCCTTTGCTATGAGCGCCTGTGTATCGGTGAGCTTCAGATTTTCAAAGAAATCAAGTATCGCGTTTATATTCATCGAGCAGAGCTCGTAGATATTTTTCCCGCCGACGGTTATCGCCAGCGATTCGGGGCGCAGGCGCTTGCCGCCGCAATCGGGGCAGGGAATGAAGTCCATAAATTCATCGTAGTAGTCCGATTCCGAGGGGTACTGATTCATGCGCTGGGCGATGATATTCACTATGCCCGCGTATGTTGTATTCTGCCTGTGAGCCACGCCGCCGAAAACGCGGACTACGTTGTATATCTTGTCTCCGGTGCCGTAGAGCAGAGCCTTCAGAGCCTCATCGGACATCTCACATATCGGCGTGTCTATGGTATAACCGTATGCGGCGCAGACCTGCATTATGAGCGGTCCGTTCCATGAGGCTTCCTCAATGGTTTTGAAGCCGTTTACGGCGATGGCACCGCCGCGCAGGCTCTTTCCTGTATCGGGGATTATCTTCTCTGCGCTGACTGTTTTCAGCTCGCCCATGCCCGAGCATTTTTCGCAGGCGCCGAACGGATTATTGAAGGAGAACATTCGCGGCGATATCTCGCCTATGCTCACTCCGTGCTCCTCACAGGCGTAGTTTTGGGAAAATTTCATTTCTTCCTTTGTCTCGGGGACGAAAACGCTTGCCAGCCCTCCCGCGAGCGACAGTGCCGTTTCAAGTGAGCCTGCAAGACGGGAACGCACCTCGGGTTTCATCACGAGTCGGTCTACCACTATATCAATATTGTGCTTGATGTTCTTTTCGAGCTTCGGCAGCTCATCGAAATCATAGACATAGCCGTCCACGCGGGCGCGGACATAGCCGCTTTTACGCGCATCGTCGAAAACCTTCTCATGCATACCCTTTTTACCGCGGACGACAGGAGCGAGCAGGAGAAATTTCGTACCCTCGGGCAGGGTCATTATCTTTTCTATTATCGTGTCGGTCGATTGGCGCAGGATTTCCTTGCCGCAGATGTGGCAATGCGGGATGCCTATGCGCGCATAGAGCAGACGGAGATAATCGTATATTTCCGTCACCGTGCCGACGGTGGAACGCGGGTTTTTCGAGGTGGTTTTCTGATCTATGGATATCGCGGGGGAAAGCCCCTCTATGAAATCCACATCGGGCTTGTCTATCTGACCGAGAAACATACGCGCATATGAGGAGAGTGACTCCACAAAGCGCCTGTGCCCCTCGGCATATATCGTATCAAAAGCGAGCGAGGATTTGCCGGAGCCGGAAAGCCCCGTGAAAACTACGAGCGAATCGCGCGGTATGCGCAGCTCCACATCCTTGAGGTTATTCACCCTCGCGCCTTTTACATGAATTTCTTTTGCGGGCATTTTTGTACCTTCTTCTTGTTTTTGCTTCTTTTGCTTTCTTGATTTTTGCTTTATTTTCTTATCTTTGCTATAGTATCGCGCAGATATGCCGCGCGCTCGAAATCGAGCGACTTCGCCGCCGCTTTCATTTCGCCCGTGAGCTTTTCTATGAGCGTGCGCCGCTCGGAAGCCGACATTTTGCCCTCTCCTGCGCGCGTGAGGTCGTCCTTGGAGGAAATTTCTATCGGATCTCGGATATCCTTCTTTATCGTTTTCGGTATGATACCGTGTTCTTTATTGTAGGCTTCCTGTATCGTGCGGCGGCGCTCCGTTTCGTCTATAGCCGCTTTCATTGAGCGTGTCACTGTATCGGCATACATGATAACGGCACCGTTTTCGTTTCGCGCCGCTCTGCCTATCGTCTGGATGAGTGAGGTTTCACTGCGGAGCAGTCCCTCTTTATCCGCATCGAGAATGGCGACGAGTGATACCTCAGGGATATCAAGCCCCTCGCGGAGCAGGTTTATACCGACAAGTACATCAAAAACACCGAGACGCAGGTCGCGTATTATTTCCATGCGCTCAATGGAATCGACATTGTGATGGATATAGCGCACCTTAATCAGGTTCATCTCAAGATATTCGCAGAGATCCTCTGCCATCTTCTTCGTGAGCGTGGTGACGAGCGTGCGCTCGCCGCGCTCCGTGCGTTTTCTTATCTCGCCCATCAGGTCGTCTATCTGACCCTCGAGCGGGCGCACCTCTACCTTCGGGTCGAGCAGTCCCGTCGGGCGGATGATCTGCTCCACCATGCGGCAGGAATGTTCCTTTTCATATTGCGCAGGTGTTGCCGAAACGAAAATAGCCTGATTTATCTTTTTTTCAAATTCATGGAAAAAGAGCGGGCGGTTATCAAAGGCGCTCGGCAGGCGGAAGCCGTAATCCACGAGATTTTTCTTTCGCGCGTAGTCGCCGCCGCTCATGCCGCGCACCTGCGGCAGGGTGACATGGGATTCGTCTACGAAAAGCAGAAAATCCGATGGAAAATAATCGAGCAGGGTGTACGGGGTCGAGCCTGCGGGTCTGCCCGAGAGCACGCGGGAATAATTTTCCACGCCGGAGCAGAAGCCGACCTCACGGAGCATTTCAAGATCGTATTTCGTGCGCTCCTCTATGCGCCGCGCTTCAACAAGCTTGCCCTCGCTCTCGAAAAATGCGACGCGCTCGTGCATTTCGCGCTCTATTTCGGCAAGCGCCGCCTCGCGCTTTTCCGCAGATGTGGCATAGTGAGAGGCGGGATATATCGCATAGTATGAGAAGCGGCGGAGCACTTCGCCCGTCACCGTGTCTATCTCGGAGATGCGCTCTATTTCGTCATCAAAAAATTCGATTCTTATCGCCGCTTTTCCGGAGGCGGGCATTATCTCGAGTACATCGCCGCGGACGCGGAATTTGTCGCGCTCGGGGGAGATATCGTTGCGCTCATAGCTTATGGCGATGAGCTTTCGTATCAGGTCGTCGCGATTCATTTTCATGCCTTCGCGCACGGCGACGACAAGCGAACGGTATTCCTCGGGGTCACCGAGCGTATATATGCACGAAACGGAAGCGACGATGATGACATCTCTGCGCTCAAAAAGTGCCGATGTGGCGCTGTGACGCAGGCGGTCAATCTCGTCATTGACGGAGGAATCTTTTTCTATATATAAATCTCTGCCGGGGATATAAGCCTCCGGCTGATAATAATCGTAGTATGAAACGAAATACTCCACTGCATTGTCGGGGAAAAATTCGCGGAATTCGCCGCAGAGCTGTGCCGCGAGCGTTTTATTATGGGAGAGAATGAGTGTCGGGCGGTTGCAGGCGGCGATGATATTTGCCATGGTAAAGGTCTTGCCGCTTCCCGTGATGCCGACGAGACTCTGAATTTTATCGCCTGCGAGAACGCCGCGTGAGAGTGCTTCTATAGCCTGCGGCTGGTCGCCTGTCGGCAGGAATTTGCTCTTCAGCCTGAATATGCTTTCGCTCACGGATATCGCCTTCTTTCTTTTTCGGATATATTATTTCGGTTTGCCCTCGTTTATCGCATCGAGAATATCAAAATATTTGTTTCCCGCTATTATATAATGCCCGACAAGCGGGATTTCAACCGTGCGAAAGGCATTTCGCAGAAGCAGAGTAGTATGCAGATCATCGGATGAGGGAAAAGCCATGCCGGAAGGATGATTATGCGCTACGACAACCATGGAGGCGCCCTTGAGCATGGCAAGCTCCACAAGTCTGCGGATTGTTATCGCCGAGGAATTTACAGAGCCTTCATGCACACGTATGAAGTCGATAACGGAAAATTTATTGTCCAGCAGGAGCATATATACGACCTCGGAGGTGATGCCGACATAGCGCGCGGCAAGATAAGCACCGATATCTTCTTTTGTTTTCAGAGTGGTCTTTTCCGTTGTTTCTCCCGCAGCATAAAGTCTTGCCAGAGAGGGAATGAGTTTTATCAGCGTAGCTGAATGCTCTTTTATCCCGGGAACACGGCAAAGCTCCTCAAAAGGCGCATCAAATACACCTTGCAGTGAACCGAATCTCTGCATGAGCAGATGTGCCGTTTCGTTTGTATCTTTCTGCGGAATGGAATAAAAAAGCAACAGTTCGAGAACATTGTGAGGCTCGAAATGCTCAAGTCCTTCACGTAAAAAACGCCCTTTCAGTCTTTTTCTGTGTTCGCTGTGCATATGTACTCCGATATAAATGAATTTTATATTATAGTATAACATATAGAGGTACTTTTTTCAAGGACAAGAGGGAATTTTCTTCGCGTTTTATTGAGATTTTTGTATGGGATGGAGTGGTGGTGTTTTGTTTAATTATATCGATGACCCGCGAAGATAAATAAAGTAACTTTTCTTTTGATGTTCTTTTCGCTTGTCCGAAAAGAACGAAAAGGACAAAAAGAGGAAAGTATTCCTCTTTTAAACACCTTCTGTCGCCTCGCGGCGACCAGTGCGAACAAAGTGCCCCGACCGTCCCACTATAGCTTAACCACGGCTACAGGTTTGAAACGCTCAAGCGCCGACTCGTATTCACCGCTGTGCCATGTCAGGTTATGGCGAACCTCGCGGGAATTGACCGATTCGCGCAAGCGAACGCGGTCGGCATCGCCGAGGCAGGGTGGTCGAAGTAATGGCGAAAGTCTGGGTGCGAACATAGCAAGATAGGGTTTGTTTCGGCAATATACTGTAGTAACACCTCATCCGTCACGGTAAACCGCGCCACCTTCTCCCACCGGAGAAGGCTGGCGATACGCATTGTTTCTCTTAAAACAAAATTGCGCACTTCTGCCTTTGACAACTTTCACCGAATGTTGAAGTACAAAAATGTTTATGAAATTTGGCTGATGGGTTTTGTAAGCCTTCTCCAGTGGGAGAAGGTGGCAGCCGTAGGCTGACGGATGAGGTGTCAATAATGCTTATTGATTTATCCTGTCAGCGTGCATATCACATTCACGATGCCCTGTCTCGGCGACGCCAAGCAACACACATGCGAAGCATGTGTGTTAATTCCCCAAAACCCTTGCGGCGCAAGGACTCTACTGTGAGTGGAGGCAAATTCTACAGGTAGAGTGCCGTGTACGCATAGGTATAGAGTGCCGTTTCGCGGAAATCCCTTGCAAAAATTTTCATCATGGCTTATAATCAATCCGTAAGCAAAAAACGCAAAGGAGTGTATGCCATGGCAAAAGAGAAAATTATATATTACAGCCGTGATGACGAGGAATTTTCGGGCATTACAAAAAAGACAATAGCTATAGACAAGCGCTTCAAATTTCTGCATAAGAATATTTTTTGGCGTATTGCTGCCTTTATTGTATATCGCATCATCATGACGCCCTTTGCCTTCATTTACTGCAAGTTGAAATTTTCACTGAAAACCGTCGGCAGAGAAAAGCTTCGCAAATTCAAATCGGGCTGTATGATGTATTCCAATCATACGCTGATGGCAGGCGATGCTTTTATTCCGAACATAACCGCCTTTCCGAAGAAAAACTATGTGATAGTCAATGCCGACAATGTTTCGACCCCCGGCACAAAAAATTTCATCATGATGTGCGGTGCCATTCCGATACCTACGGATTTTCAGGCATATCGTGCCTTTATGAATGCCGTTGAAAAGCGTCTGCTCGAGCACGCCTGTGTGACGGTTTATCCCGAGGCACATATATGGCCATACTATACCGGTATCCGTAAATTTTCCGATTCCGCTTTCCGCTATCCGGTGAAATACGATGTGCCGATATTCGTTTCCACAACAACCTTTCAGAAGAAAAAGCACGGCACGACACCGCGCGTTACCGTTTATATAGACGGACCCTTCTATGCCGAGGGTGACGATGCGAGAGCGAAAGCAAAATATCTGCGCGACAAGGCTTATGAAACGCTTTGCCTGCGCTCGGAAAAAAGCACATATTCACCGATAGCATATATCAAAAAGGAGGAAGATAAATGATAAACCTACTCTATGCCGGAAATTCGGGCGTTTTTGACGGGCTTATCATAGGCGCACTGTCTTATATAAAGCACAATAAGAACGTTGCAAATGTCTATATCCTGACTATGGATTATACGGAGAAAAATCCGCGTTTTACACCGATAACGGAAGCCGACCGCGTTTTTCTCGAAGCGATATATCGAAAGGCAAATGACGAAAGCCGTGTTTTTCTCATAGACGCCGGAGATTATTATAAAAAAGAAATGTCCGATTCGCCCAACGGCGAGACGGGATATACACCATATACATTTCTGCGGCTTTTTGCCGACATTATCCCCGGGATTCCCGAAAAGATACTCTATCTCGATACTGATACACTGATAGCGGACGACCTCTCGGAGCTTTACTCTGCGGATATTTCGGAATACGAGCTTGCCGCGGCGCTTGATTATTACGGGCATCATTTTCTCGGGCATAATTATTTTAATGCGGGTGTGCTTTTGCTGAATATGAAAAGCATCAGAGAAAGCGGACTTTTCCGCCGTGCTGTTGCCGCATGCGCGAAGAAAAAGATATTCCTGCCCGACCAGACCGCGCTGAACAGGCTCGTGAAAAAGAAATTGCTTCTTCCCGCGAAATATAATGAGCAGAAGCATTTTCGCGATGACACCGTGATACAGCACTTTTCAAAAACGATACTCTGGCTTCCTTATTTCCATACGAGAAATATCAAGCCTTGGCAAACCGAGGCGGTGCAGACCGTTCTCACAAAAAAATACGATGATATTCTGGAGGAATACAAGAAAATGAAACTTATTTATGAAAAGGAACTTCACCGCGGCGAAATACCGATATTTTTTGCCTGTGATGACAACTATCTGCCGTATCTCGCAGTAGCACTGAAATCACTGATACTTCATGCCGACAATAAGAGAAAATATCATATTTACGTTCTCTGCGACAGCGTGAATGCTAAAATGGCGGCTAAAATAACAGCAATGGCAACTGAAAATGTTAAAGCCGAATTTGTTTCCGTGACAGAAAAGATGGCTTCCATCATCGGCAAAATGCGCCTTCGCGATTATTATACTCCTTCGATATATTACCGCATTTTCATCGCGAAAATGTTCCCCGAATTTGACAAGGCGATATATATAGATGCCGATATCGTTCTCAATGATGATATCGCAAAGCTTTTTGATACAGAGCTCGGAGGCAATCTGCTCGGCGTCGTTCCGGATGCGATTATAGCAAGCACACAGCTTTTCCGTGACTATGCGGAGCTGGGACTCGGCATAAGATACGACAGATATTTCAATTCCGGTGTGCTGCTCATGAATCTGCACGGCATGCGTGAATATGATGTCGAGGGCAAATTCCTTTATCTTCTGAACAGATATCATTTCAACACTGTCTGCCCCGATCAGGACTATCTGAATGTTATCTGCCGCGATAAGGTGCTTTATCTTGATGAGGGCTGGGATAAAATGTCGCTGAATGAAAATTATCCGGGTGTGCCGAGTCTGATTCATTATAATATGTTTAACAAGCCGTGGTATTATGACAATGTTCCCTATGACGCATATTTCTGGAAATATTGTGAGGGAACACCTTTTGAAGCTGAAATAAAGGCAGGCAAGGCGGCATACGGAGAAGAAAAAATGGCGATAGACAAAGCCGGCGGAGAAAATCTCTGCGCTCAGGTGACCGTGATAATAAACGACGAAAATAATTTCAGAAGGGTGCTTTGCGAAGATGAAGACGGAGAAGAAGCAGCAGGAGAGCTCGTCGCTTGCTGAGGCAAGAGAGGCGCGCCTTGCCGTTCTCGAAAAAATAGCCGAATATGAAGCCGAGGGCGGCGAGAAATTTTTCTGCGATGTGGAAAACGACCCGCCGGTGCAGGTGATAATGCCCGACGAGGTGGATTATCTGCATGAAAAGACAGGGACAAAAATTAAAGTATTTTTTGCGCGGATAATTGAGGTTGTCGCCTCGTTTTTCGTAAGAAAAAGATACAAAATCAAGGTCGAGGGCGAAGAAAATCTGCACGGACTTCGCGGCGGCGCGATATTCACAAGCAATCACTTCGCGCAGACGGAAAATATTGCCGTGCGCACAGCCGCAAAGAAAGTACGCGGCAGGCATCGCTTCTGCAAGCTGGTGCGCGAAGGCAATTTCCGCATGAAAGGAATCATCGGTTATCTCCTGAAATATGCGGATACGCTCCCCGTGAGCAGTAATATGCATACGATGAACAAGCTCGGCACGGCAATAGAAAAGCTGCTGAAAGATGATGCTTTTATACTTATCTATCCGGAGCAGGCGATGTGGTGGAACTACAAAAAGCCCCGTCCTTACAGGATAGGTGCATATCATTATGCGGCGAAAAACGGCGTACCTGTTATTCCTTGCTTTGTCACGCTCACGGACAGCGGCAAGAAAAGCAAGCTCGGCTTCACGGAATATTATTATACTATCCATGTAATGCCGCCGCTCTATCCCGATCCTGCGCTCTCTGTGCGTGTCAACGCGGAGAATATGCGCACACGTAATTTTGAGCTTTGCAGGAACAAGTATGAAGAGGTCTACGGCATATCTCTCTCATATGAAAATTAAGATGAAAAGAAAATCGGCTTCGTTTCCGAAGCCGATTTTTTTGTTTGGCGTCCGACTCGGCGATGCCAACCAATGCAAGGCGCTTCTCAGAGTGGAGGTTCTCACGTCAAAAAAAGAACGGCTGGTGCCGTTCTTTTTTGAATTATAAACTTAATTATTATTCTGCGGCGCGCTCCATGTTGCTCTTGTATTCCATGAGCTGTTCGGGAGATACACCGAAGAGGATATAGTCAATCTTTACGAAATTGCCCTTCTTGATAAGACCGCGTGTATCGCATCTTGCGACAACCTTTGCGGCGGAAAGAGCTTCGCCTGCTGTCCAAGATGTGGTTTTGCCGCTGCCGTCGCCTGGAATCGTATTGCCGTTTCCGTCATCAACGAGGTTATTGCCTGTTGTGGCAAAAGTGTTGCCGCTGCGGGCATGTCCGGGAATATAGGAGCCGAGAATGCTGAAGCGGATGGAAGTAACAAATTTGTCACCCCATATCCAGTTATTGCCGGGTCCCTTGCCGTTGTCATCGGTGATTTCGTTTGCACCTGTCGGAAGGTTGGATTCTCTTGCTACATCGAATATAGCTACCTGATAGTTGTCATAGCCTTCTTTTGCTTTGCCGGGGGTAACATCCATAACACAGGTCGCTGTGGTAAACCAGGCAGCAACATTGCCTGTACCCTTCCAGATGAAGCTGATTTTTGTATTCGGACCGCCGTTTACAAAACGAATCTTCATATACTGGTGATAACCGTTCTTTGCCTGACCTGCATGGATTTCCTGCGGATCATCAAATTCATAATCTGCGGAAATATCCTCGAAGCAAAGCGCATATGCGTATACTATGGAATTTACGGATTTGAAATCCGAAGAACGCATGGAGCCGTAGTTGTAGCTCTGGAGAGCCGTAACTATGATATTGTCCTCATCATATTTTACGCTGACATACTTATCATTGTATGTAAGCTTGGAGGTGAGGTATTCATGCGATGTGAGATTGTGCTCGGAGGCATATGATTTCGTACCGAAATCAAAACGTGCGAAAACAGGCTCCGTGGAAATCGTCGTGGTTGTTTCCTCTGTTGTTGTAGTTTCTGTTGTAGTTGTTTCGGTCGTGGTTGTCGTAGCCTCTGTTGTCGTTGTAACGGTTGTTTCTTCTGTAGTTGTGGTTGTCGCTTCTGTTGTCGCCTCGGTTGTTGTGGTTGTGGTTTCGTCTCCGGGCTTTTCACCGCACGCTACCATGGCGAGAGCCGCTATCAGCATTGCCGCGACAAGAAAAACAGATAAAAATTTTTTCATGTTGATTCTCCTTTTTGTATTACGGACTGCACAGGGATTTGTGCAGATTTTGCTTTATATATTTTATCATTTTTCGATGCATTTGTCAATTGTACTTTTCGTTGAACAAGTCAGAAGGTAATTGTGCATATTTGCCAAAAACAAATCGCGCGTCAGTGATATGCAGGAGCAGAAAGGTGCTTTCGGCATATCTGATGCAACAGTCGTCCGGCAGGGAAGAACAAACGCAAAAAAAGACGCCATCATTTGATGGCGTCTTGAAAAACCGATATTGATTATTTCTTTGCTTCGTAAGCCTTCTCAGCTGCGCTCTTGTATGTGAGGAGCTGTTCGGGTGTAGAACCGAATACGATGTAGTCAACCTTGATAGCGTTGCCGGCTTTGATAAGACCGCGTGTATCAAGAGCTGCTGTGATCTTAGCTTTTGTGAAAGCTTCGCCAGCCTTCCATGTTGTAACCTTGCCGCTACCGTCAGCTGCAATCATATTGCCTGTGCCGTCGTCAGTCTTGTTTGTGCCGGCATTAGCAAATGTGTTGCCGGAACGAGCGTTGCCGCCTGCTGCAAAGCCCATGAGGTGGAAGCGGAGACCTGTTACGAACTGGGAAGTACCCTGCCAGATCCAGTTGTTGCCGGGGCCCTTGCCGTTTTCAGGTGTAAGCTCGTTAGCGCCTGTAGCCATGTTCATAGCGTTTGTGATATCGTAGATAACTACCTGGTAGTTGGCATCGTTGTTGAGGTAGTCGCTACCTGTCTTACCTGCTGCAACGGGGATGCAAGCAACACCTGTTGTGTAGTAAGATGCCATGGATGTGGACTTGTACCAGAAACCGATCTTTGTGTTTGCGCTTGCGTTAACGAAACGGATCTTTATGTACTGGTGGAAGCCTCTCCATCTGCCTTCAACGCCAACAAAAGCGCTGGAGTAAGGATAGTTGTCCCAAGAACCGTAGCCTGCGTGAATTTCCTGAGGATCTTCGAATGTGTAGTCAGCAGAGATATCATCATAGGCAAGAACGAAGTTATTTTTGCTGTCCTGCATTGTGCCGTAGTCATAATCTGTGGTTGCGTATACGATCATGTTATCTTCGTCGTAGTCAACCCAGAGGTAAGAAGCGTTGTAAGAAAGGTGAGACTTGAGGTACTCGTGAGATGTGAGATTTTTGGACTCAGCTTCTGTCTTTGTACCGAAGTCAAAACGAGCATAGATACCTTCGGATGTGCCTGCTGCTACTGTAGCGGGGGGAGTTGTGGTTGTTGTCTCTGTGTCGGAAGTATCTGTTGTGGTCGTTGTTTCTGTTGTGGTTGTTGTTACTTCTGTTGTGGTTGTTGTTACTTCTGTAGTAGTAGTGGTCTCGGTGGTCTTCTCAGTAGTGGTTGTCGAGGCAGTGGTAACTGTTGTGGTGGATTCAGTCGTCTGTTCCTTCTTGCCACATGCAACCATAGCGAGCGCAGCAAAGAGCATAGCTACTACGAGAAAGAGTGATAAAAGTCTCTTCATGTGAAAAAATCTCCTTTTGGAATTAAAGAATTTTTTACCGCGCAAGATATCGTCTGAAAAACACCTCGCACCGTGATTACTAACATTTTAGCACCAAATCTCATTTTTGTCAATAGAAATCGCAAAAAGAATATGAAAAAATCGTCTCTTTCCGTGGAAAAACAGCATTTTAAACGGAAAAAGTCAAAATTTTTCACACGGTTGATGCAAAAATGAAGTAATATTGCAGACAGATAAAAGGTATATATTCTCTTTTTCCCCCCTCTGTCGTCTTCATTATACTACAAGTGTATTCAAAAGTCAATAGAAATATTCTGAAATTCTGTATATAAAAGGAAGAAGGCATAAAAGCACCGCAAAAAGCGCGGCGCCTTTATGCCTTTTTGTCTGAGCGTCAGTCTTCAAAGCCTTCGGTTTTGAGCGAGCCTGCGGGGATGAGAGAAAGAGGGTCTACGCTCGCATCATCTTTGAAAATCTCAAAATGGAGATGCGGGGAAACGGAGATTTCTATGAGAGCCGTATCGCCGACAGAGCCTATCTGATCGCCGGCATCAACTGTCTTGCCTTTTTCAAGCCCCTCGGGAACGGCTGTTGAAAGATTGCGGTAAACGCTTTTGTAGCCGCCCGTGTGAGTGATTATCACGCTCTGACCCATCATCGGATCAAAGACAATATCTTCAATTGTTCCTGCCGCCGCCGCATATACGGGAGAGCCTGCATCCGCCTGAATATCAATACCGCAATGTATTCTGTAGTCCTCCATTGTCGGAGAGAAAACGGGAATGTCGGCGGAGTAGCCGTATGCCACCGTGCCTGCCGTTACCGGGCAGAGAAAGTCAATTGTCGGCATAACTACGGGGTTGTCGCCGCCGCTTGTGCCGGTTGTCTGCTCAGGTTCGGTTTGTGTTGTGGTCTGCTCGGCTCTTTTTGAGGAGGAAGTCGTATGCTCGGACGGCTTGTTCTTTCTGCCGACTGAAAAAGCGATTATCGTGATGCAGAGCGTTGCCACGAGGAGGAGGGCAAGCGCGATGGTCAGTCCTTTGTTCAGCTGTCTTTTTCTTTGATTTACATTCATTTTCAAAATTCCTTTCTGCCTTTCGGCACCTAAAATCGACTGTCTATATTTTCGCCCGAAAATTCCTCTTTATACAGTTTTTGCAAAAATAAGTTTTCGCCCGCCATAATTAAAGTTTTCGCCCGCCTTTTGGGGAAGGTGCACGAAAACTTTAACTGTGGTTGCAAAAACTTTAATTATCACTGCGAAAATTTCAATCAGTGCGCAAAAAAAGGAAGCCGGAGCTTCCTTTCCCGATATTGACATTATTTTCTTCTTTTGTGCTTTTTCATCGCTTTCGCTTTCGGGCATATCAGCATAGCCGTGAAATATACCATTATCGAAAAACCGACGGCGGCTATCAGCAGGTCGCAGAGGCAGACATCGCAATCCATACTTGCCCCGATGCGCATTTTTTTCTTTCCGCAGCCGAAATCCGCATGACAGCTTTTATTGCATTTCACAGGCACATTCAGACTTTTCAGCTTTTTTACCGCATCGCGCATTTTCTTCTCCACAGGGCAGAGAATTTTATTGAAATCCGTAAAAATCACATCCTTTCGGAAATACTTTTCGTTTTCAGTATTTCCGCTTTCGGTGCGAGATATGTTATTTTCTTATCGAGGCTTTTTTCATATAAATGTAAATTCTGACAAGTGTGAAAATAACGGCGGCAAGTATCAGCGAGATAATCGCGATTACAAAAAACGGACTGCCGAGCATTTTTTTCATATAAGCTTTTGCCGCGAGACTGTCGCTTTTCCGAACGGAATATTTTGTCACTATTTTTGTGCTTCCGACCTCCTTGCCGTCTACAGTGACGGTAAGTGTGCCGACGGAAGTGCCCTTTTCTGCGGGCGCTTCTATCGAATCTTTGTCGAAATGCGGACGTAGCTCGATTTTTGACATATCGAAATCCTTTGGCAGATAGGCATAGACGGCGGAAGCGGGCGTCAGAGTTACGCTACTGTATTCATCGCAGAGCGAAACGGGAATTTCCCAGAGAACCGTGCCTTCGCTGACGACTTTTTTCATTTCATATGCATCAAGTGCCCAGTCGAGAAGATTGCGCACATCGTAATATGCGGTGATATCGCCTTTGTCGTTTTTTGTCCCGCCCATGACGACACATATATAATTAAAGGAAGACTCCGCGCCGGAAACAATACAGTAGCCGCCGCTTTCCGTCTGTCCCGCGCTGATGCCCTTTGCCTTGGAATAGATATATTTTATCTGATTGTGATTGGAAATGAGATGGTTGCGCGTCCAGATGGTACGTGCATTGCTCTTGTTTGTGGCGGGCATTTCGTATTTTTTTGTTTCGCATATTTTCATGAATTCCGGCATGGAATATGCATATGCGGAGATTATCGCGACATCGCGCGCGGTTGTATAAGCCGTGACATCGTCAAAACCCATCGGATTTTTGTAGAGAGTGTTTGTCGCGCCGAGAGCTTTTGCTCTTTCCGTCATCATAACCGCAAACATGGCATTTGCTTTTGAAATTTCAAAGGCGAGAACCTGCGCGGCATCGTTTGCCCCGCCCACAAGAAGCCCATAGAGCAACTGGCGCACTGTGACGACCTCGCCGACCTTGAGATTCATCGTGGTGCTGCCCTCAAGTCCGCGCACGGCGGAGTAGATAACTGTTATCTCACGGTCGAGATTGCCGGAGAAATATTCGAGCGCGATGATTCCGGTCATTATTTTTGCAGTGGAGGCAGGCTGAATCCTTTCCTCTGCCGCCTTTTCGAAGATAAAAACGCCGTTTTCCGTATTATATACGGCGGCATGAGGCGAATACACGCTTTTTTCGTAATCGGCATATATTGGCATGGAGGAGAAAATAAAAAGAAATGCGAAAAGCACGGCAAAAAATGCCGCGGACACGCGTGCAGTCTTTTTTTGTGCGGATTTTTTCATGCTTTCCTCCTTTTGTTTTTGAAGTGTCGGTGGCGTTTTTTGCTTGAAAAGAATGAAAGATACTTTTTCTTTATCGCGCTTTTGCATGACCAAAAGCGCGGCAAAAGTCATTTAAGAGGGCTTTCCTCCCTCTTTTAAACACCTTCTGTCGCCTCGCGGCGACCGGTGCGAACACACTTCCCC
>ENA-OROD01001173-OROD01001173.1-human-gut-metagenome-genome-assembly--contig:-NODE-1173-length-22036-cov-6.223284_pt1 | contig 22036 bp, 18 predicted proteins | sample MGYA00242123_ERZ509038 | MGnify/ENA primary metagenome ERZ509038 (study PRJEB26280, sample SAMEA2338719) | human gut metagenome | biome: human gut; feature: human-associated habitat; material: faeces... | reverse complement strand
CCATTTGAGTCTACAGAAGCAGCGATCGAAAAGGAAAGCGATATTCATTCGGACAGCACGGTGGTAAAGAGAACGCTGGAACGGAAGAAAGTAGAAGATACAGATGTCGGAAAAGAGTTAAAAGAACAGATTTCGGATCTGGAAGTACTTCTGGCTGCATACAGAAGTGGTGTGATTGCTGAAAGAATGTAAAAATATACCAGCATTCTGATAAAGAAAAATTCGTATATATTTCTGGAAAATGCAGATATTACTGGTAACAAGTAATACTTGATCATAGATGAAGATATACGAAGGGAGATTATGAGAATGAAACAATGGAAGAAATTCATGCTGGTATTCATGTGCACGGGGATCATGATGGGGCTTACCGCCTGTGGAAATAATACAGATGATAATGCGGCGAATGATAACTCGGCGACAGAAGGTACAACCGGAACAGATGATACAGTAAAGGATGATGTGACAGACCGGAATAATGAAAATGATGGAGTTATGGATGAAATCGGAGATGATGTACAAGATGGTGTAGATGATATCGAAGATGATCTCGATCCGAATGACAGAAAAAATGAGACGGACCAGAATAATGACGGAACAACAGACCAGAACCGGGATAACACTAATAAAAACGATACGAAAAACGCAAAATAATAGATAGTATATAAGGATGTGGGGAAATGATAAGTAAAATCTCTGCATCCTTATTTTGTACAGTATATCTGTACTGGACGCTGATACTTTAGTGTGATAAAATGTTTTGAAAAAAGAATATAATCAAGAATATGATAAGGAGAAAAGCATTTATGAAATTCAGACCATGCATTGATATACATAACGGAAAAGTAAAACAGATTGTAGGAGGAAGCCTGAAAGATCAGGGTGACCAGGCAGCAGAAAATTTTGTGTCAGAGCAGGATGCAGCTTTTTATGCTTCCTTATATAAAGAAAAAGGTCTGAAGGGAGGACATATTATCCTTCTGAACAGTGCGGATTCTGAATACTTCCAGGCTACAAAAGCCCAGGCCATGCTGGCCCTTGACGCTTATCTAGGAGGTCTTCAGATCGGAGGCGGTGTAAACCCGGACAATGCGGCAGATTATCTTGCTGCTGGAGCCAGTCATGTGATCGTCACCTCCTATGTATTCCGGGACGGCAGGATTTATTATGACCGTCTGAAAGAGCTGGTACATGCAGTTGGCAGGGAGCATCTGGTGCTGGACCTTTCCTGCAGAAAGCGGGATGGGGCTTATTATGTGGTGACAGACCGGTGGCAGAAGTTCACGGATGAGGTTGTGACAATAGATCTGCTGGAACAGCTGGCCGGTTACTGTGATGAGTTCCTGATTCATGCAGTGGATGCGGAAGGAAAGGCGAAAGGAATCGAGCAGCCGCTGGCAGAAATGCTTGGCAGCTGGTCCGGACTTCCGATTACATATGCCGGAGGTGTAGGCAGCTTTGAGGACCTGAAGGTATTGAAAGAGTTGGGACAGAATCATCTGGATGTGACGATCGGCAGTGCTCTGGATCTGTTTGGCGGATGCATGGAGTATGAGAAGGTACTGAAATATTGTAGTGAAGAAAGGCAGGAGACGAAATGAGAAAAGCAAAACGTGTATTGGCGGTGGCAGTGGCACTGACCATGGGTCTGACGATGGCAGGCTGTAAGGGTGGAACAGCGGATGTTTCAACGGAACCGGTATCCACGGAGGAAGCAGCCGGTGAGGTGAGCGGTGAGAATATGATCCAGAACGGTGACTTCAGTGACGGACTTACCAACTGGATGATTTATACCAATGGCGGTGTAGCGGAGCAGCTGGTAACGGCAGACGGTGAGATGGAGATCAAAGTATCGGATCCCGGTACTCTGGACTATGCGATCCAGCCATACTATGATGGATTTTCATTAGACTCCGGCTGTGAATATCAGTATTCCTTTGATGTGCATTCTACGGTAGAGCGCACGCTCCAGTGGCGGTTACAGTTAAACGGCGGAGATTATCATGCATATGTCAGTGATATTATTACGATCAATGAAGAGACACAGCATGTGACCTGTACATTTAAGATGGAGGAGGCATCAGATCCCGCACCAAGACTGTGTATCAATATGGGTATGGTGGAAGGCTGTCCGGATGATCTGGGTGCACATTCCGTATATTTTGATAATTTTGAACTGTATCTGACTGATGATTCCGGCAGGACGGATTCCGGAAGCACGGTAGAGACTGCAGATATTAATGTAAATCAGATCGGATATCTGCCGAAGGAAGAGAAGAAGGCAGTAGTACGATCTGCAGACGGAAGTGAAGTAAGCGGCAGCTTCGATGTAGTCGATCAGACCGGTAAGACGGTATATACCGGAGAGCTTCAGGATGCCAAGGAAAACAAGGCGTCCGGGGAGCAGACTGCGATTGCTGATTTTACAGAGGTTACAGAAGCCGGTACTTATAAAATCGTAACAGAGAATTACGGAGAATCCTTCTCATTTGAAATCGGTGATGATATCTATGATGCCGTATCCGACAGTACTCTGCGGATGTTCTATCTACAGCGGTGCGGAACCGAGGTTCAGGATGATACCTTCGGTCATGCAGCCTGTCATACAGGCGGAGCGATCGCATATGGTTCTACATCATCCGCATTCACCGAGGTGCTGGGCGGCTGGCATGATGCCGGAGACTATGGCCGGTATGTGGTTGCCGGTGCAAAGGCAGCAGCAGACCTGATGCTGGCATATGAGGCATATGGCGATCAGTTCGGAGATGACACCGGTATTCCGGAGAGTGGTAATGGCACACCGGACATCCTGGATGAAGTAAAATATGAATTAGACTGGATGCTGCAGATGCAGGATACAGAAAGCGGCGGTGTATATCATAAGATTACCGGAGAGAATTTCCCGGATGCCGTTATGCCGGAGGAAGAGACGGCACAGATGTATCTGGCACCGATTTCCACTACAGCAACAGCTGATTTTGCAGCAACTATGGCAATGGCATCACGGGTATTTAAGGATGATGCGGCAGCTCAGGTATACCTGGATGCGGCAAAGAAGGCCTGGGCATATCTGGAAGCAACTCCGGGGGATGGAGTCGGGTTTAAGAATCCGGATAGCATTGTGACCGGTGAATATGATGACACGAATGACACAGATGAGCGTTACTGGGCATTGGCAGAGCTTTATAAGACGACCGGAGATGAGACATATCTGAATGCAATGAAAGAGTATTCGGCAGACAAGATCGGTACCGGCCTTGGCTGGCAGAATGTGGGTCTTTATGGTATGTATGCATACCTGACTTCCGGTTCATCCGATGATTATTATGATTCTGTAAAGGCACAGTTTGATCAGGCAGTAGACACAGCATATGCAAATGCACAGGCAGATGCGTATGGAGTAGCACTCGGAAGCTCTGATTATACATGGGGCAGTAATATGAATGTAGCAAACAACGGTATGTTATTCCTGATGGCAAATCGGTTAGAAGCCAATCCGGATTATGTGAAGGCAGCAAATGCACAGGTAGACTACCTGATGGGAACGAATACCAACTCTTATTGCTTTATTACAGGATTCGGTACATTGTCACCGGTAAGTCCGCATCATCGTCCGTCACAGTCAGTTGGCCAGACAATGAGCGGAATGCTGATCGGTGGTCCGGATGCGAATCTGGAAGATCCATATGCGAAGGCAACACTGGCGGATAAAGCACCGGCAGCCTGCTATGTGGACAATGTGCAGAGCTATTCTTGCAACGAGGTAACCATTTACTGGAATTCGCCGTTGGTATATCTTCTGGCAGGAGTAGAGGCAGAATAGAATAACGGGAGCGTGTGAATGAATGGATACACAGAAACGCAAAGAATCGTTTTGGACTAAGAATTATATATATATTTTTGCAACCGGAATCCCGGCATTGATCATGCTGGGAGTTTGGATTGCGGATAAGATCGGACCGGGCGGACATTCCCTGATCATTATTGACGGACTGCATCAGTATATGCCGTTTTTCTCCGATTATCAGGATAAGCTGCGGGAAGGAAGCAGTCTCTTCTACTCTTTTCAGGAGGGAATGGGAACGAATTTCCTGTCCCTGTGGTCTTATTACCTTGCCAGCCCATTGAACCTGCTGATCCTGTTGTTTCCAAAGAGCGGTCTGAATACGGCAGTCAGTCTGATCGTATCATTAAAAATTGTCTTTTGCGGATGGACATTTGCATATGCGGCATTGCACCGGAACAAGGTACAGTACCGGCATCCGGGTGTGATTCCGCTGGCAGTGGCATATGCAATGTCCAATTATGTGATCGGTTATTACTGGAATGTGATGTGGATGGACTGCATCATGATCTTCCCGCTGATCGTGCTTGGGTTTGATTATCTGGTGTCAAAACGGGATCCGAGACTTTATATTCTGACTCTGTTTTATGCATTGTTCTGCAATTATTTTATCGGATTTATGATCTGTATTTTTCTGGTGCTGTGGGCAGTGCTTTATGATTATAAGAACCTCCGGGAGATGGGACGGACGGCATGGATGTTTGCCGGCAGCTCCCTGCTCGCCGGAGGACTGGCCGGGATCGTACTGGTTCCGGCATATATGGGTATCATGAATACAGCTTCGGCGAAGAGAACACTGCCGGGCTGGACTCAGTATGGGACACTTTGGAATGCGATACAGGCACATCTGATCGGGAATGAGCCGATCAACAATCAGGTGGATGACAGTGGTGTAAACCTGTACTGCGGTATGTTTGCACTGTTCCTGCTGTTTGTTTATCTGTTCAGCAAGGAGTTCGCTTTGCGGGAGAAGATCAAGTATATCCTGATTCTCGGATTTATGCTGATCAGTTATAATACGGAGATCCTGAATTATATCTGGCACGGCTTCCATAATCAGTACGGAATCCCGAATCGGTTCTCGTTCCTTTATATCTTTCTGCTACTGTGGATCGGATATGAGGTGTTACTCCGATACCGGCGGATCGGGACGGTGCCGATGCTGTTATCCGGAATCTTTACGACCGGCATTACATTGCTCTGCTATTATCAGGCCGATGAGAAGCTAAAGACGGTGTTCTATATACTGGCGATCGTATTACCGATCGTTTATATGATTCTGTCGTTGCTTTATCATCATTTTGAGAAGGCGGGGAAGGTCTGGAGAATCGTTCTTGCGGCGGTGATGAGTCTGGAAATGATCGGTGGTGCCATCTACGGATGGAGCTGCAACGGAACGATTGATACAGAGTATTATTTCAGCGATACGGAGGCAATCGCGCATATCAGGGATGAACTGTATGCAGAAGACGATGGATTCTACCGTATGGAGCTCGGGAATACAAAGATGCTGGATGAACCGACCTGGCACGGGCTGCGCTGTCTGACTCTGTTTGGTTCGACGGCACAGGGAAGTATGGTAACGGCGATGGGCCGGCTGGGCTTCTATACCGGTGCCAATGAGTACCTGTACTGTGGTGCAACTCCGTTAACGAATGCACTCACATCCATGAAATATGTGATGTACAGGGATGGAGATTTCAATAATAATACCATGGTCTATAAAACGACCTATAATGGCGTATCGGTTTATGAGAACCCGTACTGTCTGCCAATCGGTTTCTGTGTATCACAGGATCTGGCATATTATGAACCGGTATCCACATATTTTGAAGTGCAGAATGGATTTGCACAGGCGGCAACCGGACTTGATTCGCAGCTGTTTACCGTAACAGAGCCGATCTATACGGCAAGCGGAACCGGTTGTACGACAACGGTGAAGGACAATCAGATCACGTATGTGAAAGATGGCGTGGAGAAACCGACCGTACAGGTAAGTTTTCTGGTAGAGGATAATGTGGATCTGTATATGGATATTTCCGGTGGCAATGTCAGACAGGTAAAGCTGTATCTGGATGGCAGACAGGTAGCGGATGATCGTTATCAGAATCAGGCATTTCATCTGGGAGCCCTGACACAGGGGCAGCAGGTTATGCTGGAGTTCACGTTTAATACGGGTGGTTCCGATCAGGATACGATCACATTGCATACGGCACAGTTCCACAATGAAGTATGGGATGCTGTTTATGAGCAGCTTCAGAAGAATCCGATGGATGTCACAGAGTGCCGGGACGGATATATAAAGGGAACGGTGGAAGCAGATGATATGCAGATGCTGTTTTTCTCCATTCCGGAAGACAGTGGCTGGAGCATATATGTAGATGGTGAGAAAGCAGAGCACACACCGGTCATGAATGCATTTATGGGTGTCATGCTGGATGCAGGCAGCCATACCGTAGAACTGAAATATACTTCTGTGGGATTCTGGAAGGGATTGATCCTGTCGCTGATCTCACTGGTGATCCTGCTGACCGTATGGCAGATCATCCGGCGGTATTTAAAAAAATGGAAGGAATCAGAGAGAAGTGTAACGAATCAACAGAAAGGAGCTATGTATGAAGAAGAAGATACGAAAAGCAGTGATTCCGGCAGCAGGACTGGGGACCCGGTTTCTGCCGGCAACGAAGGCAATTCCGAAAGAGATGTTACCGATTGTTGACATTCCGACAATCCAGTACATTATAGATGAAGCGGTGAAGAGTGGGATCGAGGAGATTCTGATCATTACCAATTCAAACAAGCATTGTATGGAGAATCATTTTGACCGGTCCTATGAGCTGGAGGAGCGGTTGAAGGAATCCAATAAGATGGATGAATATCATATGATCTGTGACATTGCAAGGATGGCCAATCTTTATTATGTCAGACAGCAGGAACCAAAAGGATTGGGGCATGCTATCCTGTGTGCCAAGAGCTTCATCGGAGATGAACCGTTCGCAGTGCTACTTGGGGATGATCTGGTGATGAATGAAGGTGGTGAGCCGGCCATGAAGCAGCTGATCGCAACATATAATCAGGTGGGAGCCAGTATCATCGGTGTACAGCAGGTGCCGCATGAGAAGGTCAGCCGGTATGGTGTGATCGAGCCAAGCCGTAAGATTACCGGAAGACGGATCAAGTTGTCGGATCTGATAGAAAAACCGGATGTGGAAGAAGCACCGAGTGATCTGGCGATCGTAGGACGCTATGTATTAATGCCGGAGATCTTCGAGGTGCTGGAGAACCAGCAGCCGGGCAGAAACGGCGAGATCCAGCTGACGGATGCCCTGCGGGACATTATGATCAGCCAGTCGGTATATGCGTATGAGTTTGAAGGGCAATGGTATGATGTCGGCGATAAATTCGGTTTTATCAAGGCAACGATCCATGAGGCCCTGAAGCGGGAAGAACTGCAGGAACCATTGATGCAGTATATGAAGGAATTAGTTACGGATATAAAGTAAAGCCGGTTATTTTTTATAGAATCTAAAGCTAAAACGACAGGGTGCATACATTGACAAACTGTCTGCTTTGTGAGAAAATCAAGTTAATTATAGGGTTATAATATATTAATATTGGGGAATATCCACATATATGTGGAGACTAAGAAAAAGGGGTGTAGCTATGAATTCAGGTTTAGAACTAAATTCTTCAAAAAAGAAGATCTTGATCTTATCAATCGTTGAGGTTGCAGTGATCCTGATCTTGGATATCATATTGATATCCAGACTTGCCGGTGTGCAGGATGCAGGCGGTGTAAAGGGAATGGCAGTCGTATTTACCATACTGTCGCTGATTGTGGTAGGAGTGGTTGCATTTTTAATGATACGGGAAGGTGAAGAGGTTAATAAGGAATCTACAGTTAAGAGTGATAAGTATAAGAAGCTGTTCCTGAACCTTCCGATCGGCTTCGCCCAGGCAGAGATCGTAACACCACCCGGAACGAATGTACCGGAGTTCAAGATCGCGGATGCGAATGAGCGGTTCTGTGAATATCTGGGACTGGAGCCCGGTGCTTATCAGGACAAGCTGCTCAGCAACTGTAAGCAGGATGTATTACAGAGTGTGAATGCGTGGTTCCGTGCATATGATAATTCCGGAACCAAAGAAGGGGATCTGATGGCGGTTGAGATCACCATGGAGAACCTTGATAAGGTATTTAATACCGTTATGTATAAATCAGAAGCGAATTACATTAATATGGTTCTGATCGACATTACGGAACAGAAAGAGACTGAGATGAGCCTGAGCAAGGCAAAGGATGAGGCGAATATCGCCTATAAGACACAGGCTGAGTTCCTGGCAAATATGTCTCATGAGATCCGGACACCAATCAATGGTATTCTGGGTATGTTACAGCTGACGCTGGCAGAGGATGATCTGCAGGCAGACTACCGGGATAATCTGGTAACAGCCAAGAACTGTGCAGATACCCTGCTCCGTCTGATCAATGATATTCTGGATATCAGTAAGCTGGAGGCCGGTAAGTATAACTTAAGATATGAAGTATTTGATGTGAAGTCGGCGATCGAGGAAACCGTGGCAGCACAGGTTCCGCTGGCAAACAATAAAGACCTGACTCTGGACTGCAGCTTCAGCGGCAATATTCCGGAAATGGTTAAGGGTGATGGCGAGCGGATCAAGCAGGTATTGAACTGCCTGTTATCAAATGCGATTAAGTTCACCTCCGAGGGTGGTGTCCGTGTTAAGGTAGCGACCATGGATGGTGATGAGCCGGATAAGACAACCTTAAGAATCGCGGTTGTAGACTCCGGTATCGGTATTTCAGATGCGAACAAGAGTAAGCTGTTTATCCGGTTCAGTCAGGTAGACAGTTCCGATACCAGAAAATACGGCGGTACCGGTCTGGGACTGGTTATCACGAAGCAGATCGTAGAGCTGATGGGTGGTAACATTACCGTTCAGAGTAAGGAAGATATCGGTAGTACATTTATTGTAGAGATTCCTCTTAAGATTGTAAAAGCTTCTGAGCAGAAGCCGGAGAAGAAGGAAGATTCCGCAGTTATCTCGATCAAGGGTCATAAGCGTGCTAGAATCCTTGTAGCAGAGGATGAGCCGGTCAATCAGCAGGTTATCGGTAAGCTGCTCGGTATGGCAGGATATTCTTATGATATTGCCGAGAATGGCGAGAAGGCCGTTGAACTGTTTAAGCAGAAGTCTTATGATGCGGCATTGTTTGATGTGCAGATGCCGATCATGGATGGTCTGGCTGCCACACAGAAGATTCGTGAGATCGAGGAAGAAAAGGGCATGAAGCGTCTGCCGATCATTGCGGTAACAGCCAGAGCGATGTTCGGAGATAAGGAGCGGATCCTGGAAGCGAAGCTGGATGATTACATAGCGAAGCCATATAACTTAAATGATGTGGTTGAGACGCTGAATCGTTATGTATCGCAGAAGGATGACGCAGAGTAAGCCGATCGTTATAGTAAGATTATAGATAGTAAAGAAGTCAGAAGGAGTGCCGGTTAACCAGTGAGGTCATACCGGCACTCCTTTTTGATTATATTGTGCAGATCGGATATTAAACTTCATTCGGCAGAGTGGTCGGAAGATTGGTAAGGTTCTTCTGCTTGGCAAGTCGGAGGAGAAATCTATAACGTACCTGTACGGCATTCAATTCATAGATATAGCAGTCAATCAGGTCGGGATCTGTGATGTTCTCCAGATTGGATAAGGCAATGGCATGTGCCTGTCTGGTTGTTTCAATCTCATGCAGCAGAGACTGACGTTCTCTCTCTGCCTGTAGCTTCTGTAATTTCTTTTTGGTCATTGATCGTTCCACCACCTTTATTGCTTCTGTATTATTAGTATAGGCGGGAATCAGCCAATTTATTCCATTTATATGAAAAGGTAAAGATAAAATTCCATAGGATGATTTCGGATACATATTAAATATGTAAAAAAACAAGAAAAATATTTCAAATAAGTATTTACAAATGTAAAAAATTATTATATACTACAAGGGAAGTAAGGAATAAGAAGGAGGGATGAAAGCGTATATTATAATTATATGTATTTTGATTCTGGCAGTGATTTTTGATCTTCGTACATACCGCATTCCGAATCTGTTAATGTTGATCGGTATTCTGGTCAGTGCAGGTGGAACCTTTTGTGAGAAAGGCAGTGGTGGGTTGCCGGAGATTCTGGCAGGAATCGTGATTCCTATAGCACTTCTGCTTTTATTGCACCGGTTCCGTATGCTGGGAGCAGGAGATATTAAGCTATTTACTGTCATAGGAGGTGCAGCAGGCGTTGAGATCCTGCATATCATGCTCTACTCCTTTCTGGCCGGCGGCGTGCTGGCTGTGATTCATATGTTATATCACCGTAGTCTGGTGAATCGTTTACAAGTATTCTGGAAGTATGTTCAGACCTGTTTGATCACAGGACACATTACCCCATACGACAGCGGATTTGATCGGGGCGACACCCGGAACACAGTACATTTCTCCATAGCAATTTTGATAGGATATGGAATCTGGATAATCAGGAGGTGGCTGGATTTTTGAAATGTTATAAGGTGGCAATCTGTGATACCGAGCCAACCTTTACAATTGCACTCATGAACTATATCAACCGCAATGCAGGAATTCCGATTCTGGCGATGGCCTTTACCGGAGTGGGACAGCTGCAGGAGTATCTGGTGCAGCATGAAACAGATATGATCGTGATAGATGAGACCCTGTTCTCGCAGGAGACCGTAGGTGGATCATCGATAAGACAATGGTCGGAGAAACTGACCTCTGTATCAATGCTGATACTGGTAAAGACCGGTGAGCAGCTGACCCTGACAGAGGATATAACCGGTATCTCGAAATATTCACCGGCATCGGTTCTGGTAAAGAAGATGCTGGAGATTCTTGGAAGAGAACGGGCATTTATCGGAAACGGACAGGAAGGACTGGCCGTAGGTATTTATTCGCCGATTGGAAGAAGTGGGAAGAGCCGGCTGGCGCATGCATTGTGCAGATTCTGGGCAGGACAGACCGAAGGACAGCATGAATCCGATATGTTTACACCGGGTAGAAGTTTATATCTGGGCATGGAAGAATATGGTTCCAAAGGCGTTGCGATGGAGACGGTTCTTTATTATTTAAAACAACGTTCCGAAAATCTGTCGATGCAGATAAAGGCACTGGCACAGGGACAGACCGGAGTAGATATGATTCCCAGTGCAGGCAGTTATCAGGAACTACGGGAACTGGATGCGGGAGATATGGAATGGCTGATACGGACAATCTGCAGGGAAGGATATTATGGACATGTAATTGCAGATATAGGAACCGGAAGTCTGGCTGACTTGAGGAGCTTACTGGCATTTGATGTTATTTATCTTCCATGCCTGCAGGACCGGGAGGCACTGTTACGGTTAGAGAGATTTTGTGATTGCATGAGACGAATGGATATGTGGGAAGAACTTGCTCAGAAATGTTATCCGCTAGATGTAGAAGCTGTTTTGAGCAGGGAGAGTGGAATCCGGGAGCTGGAGACGGCTCGTGAATCCGGTAGTCTGCAGACTCTGTGGGACAGGGTTCAAGAGCAGGAGAAAGGAGAAAAACAATAAAATGCCGGAAGGAATAGAACAATTAAGCCATGAGATAGAAGAAACGGTACGTGCCGAACTGGATCTGCGGGCAGCTGTCAGTGATCTTCAGATCGAACAGGCGATTGACCGGAAGATATTACAAAAGACAGAGGAACGATACATTCCATTAAAAGAAAAGATAGAACTAAAGGAACGGATATTCAGTTCTATTCGCGGACTGGACTGCCTGGCGGCACTCATGAATAGGACAGATATTACAGAAATCATGATTAATGACTATCATAAGATTTTTGTAGAACGGAATGGTCAGATAGAAAGATGGGACGGCGGGTTTACATCAGAAGAGAAGTATATGGATGTGATTCAGCAGGTGGCAGCGCAGTGTAACCGCATTGTGAATGAAAGTTCTCCGATTGTGGACGCCAGACTTTCCGATGGGTCAAGAGTGAATGTTGTTCTGCCGCCGGTTGCATTGGAAGGAGCGGTAATGACGATCCGGCGGTTTCCGGAACGGAATTTTAACGCCGGAGATCTGGTAGAACGGGGAATGCTGTCAGAGGAACTGGTCAGCTTGCTGCGGATCCTGGTGAAAAGTCGTTATAACATTCTGATATCCGGCGGTACCGGTTCCGGTAAAACGACCTTTCTGAATGTGATGGCAGATTTTATTCCGAAGACAGAACGGATCATTACGATTGAGGATTCTGCAGAGCTTAAGCTGCAATCTATTGAGAATCTGGTACGGCTGGAAGTCCGTAATGCGAATGTAGAAGGGAAGAATGCAGTACACATGAAAGATCTGATCCGGAGTTCTCTTCGGATGCGGCCAACCAGAATCATTGTCGGAGAAGTTCGTGGGGAAGAAGCGCTGGATATGCTGCAGGCAATGAATACAGGGCATGATGGGTCTTTATCAACCGGTCATGCGAATTCTGCAAGAGATATGTTATATCGGTTGGAAACGATGGTATTAATGGGAATAGAGATGCCTTTGGCTGCCATTCGACAACAGATAGCATCTGCAATTGACATAATAGTACATATTGGAAGGCTGGCAGATGGAAGGCGGAAAGTCCTTGAAATCACAGAAGTGCAGGGAATGCAGGAAGGAGAAATACAGTTACATACATTATGTAAATATCAGAACAAAATACTGGAAAAGGAGAAAACAGATGAGAACTGGGAATTTAAAGAAGCCATTAGCCATATGGAAAAGCTGGAGACAGCCGGGTGCCTGGATGAATATCAGACATTATATAGGGCCGGAATATCTGGCAGTTCTGGCCATAGGGATTCTGGGATGTCTGATTCTGGGATGGTTGTTCTATGATTCCCTGGGAATAGGACTGCTTATGACCCCATGTAACATATGGGTTCTCAGAATATATGAGAAGAAGAAGCAGGAATACCGGATGCGGATTTTATTGGATGAATTTAAGGAACTGCTACAGATTTTAACAGCGAATCTGAAAGCAGGATATTCGTTGGAGCATGCATGGATAACTGCGGAAAAAGATTTTCGGGAACTGCATACAGGAGATAGCCGGATGGGAATGGAAGCACAGAAGATCGTTCAAAAGGTTGCTCTGAATATTCCGATTGAACAGGCAGTGTATGAGTTTGGTGAAGAAATCGGACAGGAAGATATTCTGAGCTTTGCGGAGGTGTTGCGTACGGCAAAGAGAAGTGGTGGGAATCTGGTACATATTATAGAAAATACGACCACTATCATAGCAGAAAAAATAGAAATCGGGCAGGAAATCCGGATCATGTTGTCAGGAAAGCGGCTGGAGCAAAGGATTATGTGCGGAATGCCGATCTTTATGCTGCTGTATCTCCGGATGGGAAATCCCGGCTATCTGGATGTGCTTTACCATAATGTGACAGGTGGCATGATCATGAGCGGTTGTATGCTGGGGACGGTTATGGCATCTTATTGGGGAAGCCGGATTATAAGAATTGAGGTGTAACTGTTTGAGCAAAAGATTTATAACCGGAGTGGCAGAGAAGCTCTATCAATGGCTTCGTGAGAAGCGATTACTTCGGGAAGCACCGGTACAGAAGGACCTGATACAGCTTTACGGCGGCAATCGTCTCGGGACAGAGTACTTACTTCAAAAGTATTATACAGAGTTGATACAAAAAACGATGCTGGCCGCACTTTTGGTCGGAATACTCATCATAGCAATAGCGGTAGAGTCTGCACTGCGGCAGACAGATGAAATCAGGTTGAAGCGGACGTCATATGGCGAGGAGGCTACAGAGTATTCCTTACAGGTGAGCGACGGACAAGATCCCGGGCTGGAAATACAGATAGAAGTGCCGGCGGTGGAGTACACAGAGCCGGAGTTAAAAGAACAATTTCAGAACGGGTTTCAATACCTGGAGGCGCAGATGCTGGGCGACAATATAACTTCGGATATGGTAAAGCAGAATCTGAATCTGGAAAAAACGATTCCGGAAAGCGGTATCCGGGTTCAATGGAGCAGTGATGACTATGAACTGCTGGAAGACAATGGAACGGTCCATAATCAGACATTAAAGGAACCTGCAGAGGTTTGCCTGAGACTGGAATTATCCTATGCGGACGAAGTGCAGCAGAGGGAGTACCGGCTGGTGATTTATCCGGGAGAGTTGACAGATCAGGAACTAATGAAACAGAAGGTATCAGAGGCTGTTTCCAAAGCGGCAGAAGAACAGCGGTATGAGAGGGAGGTGATCCTTCCCGGGGAGATTGCCGGATACCGGCTGCAGATGCCATCGGATACCGGCAGGATCATAGCAGTTATATTAATAGGCGGAATCGTTATAATGCTGATGCTCTGGATGCGGAAAAGAGAAAATCTGCATCGTGAGGTAAAAAAGCATAAACAACAGCTGCTTCTCTCTTATCCGGGTTTTGTTAACCAGCTTCAATTATATCTGGGAGCGGGAGCAACGGTTCAGGGAGCGTTGGAACGAGTTATGCAGCTATATGAAACGAGGCATCAAACAACACAGGTGCTTTATCGGGAACTGGAAATCATGCGCAATGAGATCAGGGCCGGAATCACGCAGGAAGAAGCGTATATCAGGTTAGGAAGAAGGACCGGATTAGCACCATATATGAGACTGATGTCATTATTAGGCCGACAGATCCGTACAGGCGGACATGAGATTCGGATACAGCTGGAGGAAGAGGCACAATCAGCATTTACATATCGAAAAGAACAGGCCAAGAAAGCCGGTGAGGAAGCGGGAACCAAGCTATTGCTGCCGATGATCCTTCTCATGGTGATTTCAATGGCTGTAATCTTAATTCCGGCATGGAAAGATTTTGCCTTGTAACTTTATAACAAATATATTTGTGAAATATGATGAAAGGGGAATAGGAATATGGATGAAATAAAAGATTTTCTGGTTGGTGAACATGCAGAGGATGGCATGGGTGTAGTCGAGGTATTATTGATCATTGTTGTGCTGGTCGGTATCGTTATTATTTTTCAGAAACAGATTACGCAGCTGGTAAATAAAATCTGGAAAGCAATTAACCGGGATGCATCAACGGTATATAAGTAAAGCAGGAGGCCGGGACTATGAAAGGAATGCGGAATAAAGGACAGATCACAGTATTTGTCTGTCTGATGGTATGTGTATTTTTAATGCTGGTTCTTACTGTTTTGCAGGGGATAAGGATCAGAGAAGGAGAAGCCAAATGCAGTCAGTCAGTTTCGGCCGCCTGTAAAAGTATAAAAGGTGATTATCAGCCGGACTTGTTCCGGCGATATCACATCCTTGCGTTGGATAAGACATATTATGGCAAAGGAGAGGGTTTTTTAGAGCAGAGAATGGAAGATTTTCTGGAATATAACCTGATGCCGCAGAAAACGCCATACCATTTTCAGGTGCAGGAAGTAATGTTGACAAAGAGTCAATCATTAACAGAGGATTCTATGGAAGGATTCCGGCAGCAGATCCATGAATATATGAAACTCCGGACTCCACAGCTGGTACTGGAAAGAGTCTTTCAAAAGACAGAACCGGGACAGTCGCTCGACCGGGATACGGTACAGAGAAAGTTAGAAAATCAGGCGGAGCAGACTGTGACATTAGAAAGCAAACAAACCATAAATGTAGAGAAACAGGAAATGTCAAAGGAATCATTATTGCTGCCGGTTGAAGAGACAGGGGCCGGAGAGGAAGTCTTTGATCCAAGGGGAGCAATGAAACTGCTTCTTGGTATGGATATTTTAGATCTGGTCATTCCGGATAAAGTTATGGCGGTTTCTAAAGAAACGGTAGATCTGACGGATGTACCATCGAACGGAAAAGGAATGACCTCAAAAGAATTCTGGACATTTCAGGGGGATATGCTCAGTCTTCCGGATCTGGCGGATGCATTCCGTCAGGAGACATTCTGGAAAGATATCGGAAGGCTTGCACCGGATGGAGAAATTACAGAGGGCATGGAGAACTTTTTGGAGGGGCCGCTTTACGCAATCGATACATTTCAGAATGCAGGCAGTTGGGATGGTGAGAATAACCGGCCATTGGAGTTTGAGGCGGAATATCTGCTTGCAGGTCTGGAATCCGATTATAAAAACTTATCGAAGGTGGCGACGGAATTGGCATGGATCAGATTTATTCCCAATATGTGTTATGCCTGTTCGGATCAGACAATGAAAGAAGAAACTCTGGCACTGGCAACCGTACTGCTTGCTCCGGTTGGACTGGCAGAACTGGCGGAACCGGTATCTTATGTGATCCTGGGCGGTTGGGCCTATGGAGAGAGCCTGGTGGATGTAAAAGCATTATTACATGGAAAAGCCGTTCCGGTCACAAAAGACCGGACAACATGGAACTTATCATTGCGGAATCTGTCAGATATAAGCCGGATAGAAGAACCGGGATGCGAGGAGAGTAAGGGAATGACTTATGAGGAATATCTGTTTCTGATGCTTGCACTACAGAATACAGAGCAATTGCACTATCGCATGCTAGATATTATGCAGCTGAATATTCAGGAAGATATTCCGGAATTTAGAATAGAAAACTGCGTGGTTGAATTTGAAGTTCAGGTGACGATTCAGGAAAACGATCGGCAATGGCATTTTCAGAATTCAGAAGGGTATTTGAGTGAGTAGTTTATATTAATATTAAATGGAAAAGAGGTGTTTTGAAATGTATACTGATTCATCCAATCATCACAAGTTGTTGCCAAGGATGCACAGAAAGGCAACCGGGTCAAGACAGAGGCAGCAGATTCATAAAAATAAGAAAACGTTATCGCTTTGCTACAGGACTCCGTTCGGAAGTAACCGGTATGGCCGGGTATTTCTGGAAGATCTGATACTTCTGAATAAGGACCGGATTGTGAAAGCCCCCCCGGTGGATCAGTATACAGTTCAAAGCACCTCTGAGGAAAGAAAAGAAACCCGTTGGAAAAACGGTGGATCCGCATCACTGGAGGCTACAATGATCCTGCCTTTGCTTCTGTTCGCATTCTGGATGTTTTATTCCATGGGACAGATTTTTATAATGGAGAATCAGATCTATCAGGCAGTCAACAACACGGCTGACAGTATGGCAGAGATTGCCTATCTGAAACAGGAGCTTGAAGAAGGAGACAGGGAAGAAGCGGGTGAAAGCAGTATCCTGGATCTGGGAGCGGCATTCATACAGTTCCGGACATTTCTCGGTGAGAATGAGAGGGTGGAACGGTATGTGGTCGGTGGGAAGAACGGCATCTTACTGGAAGGGAATCCTGTTATAGATTCGGAAGGATTTGTCTGTCTCAATGTGAAATATCTGGTACATATACAAGCTCCATTTCTTCGGGGGATTTGGATTCCGGTCCGGGCCGGAATCCGGCAGAAAGCATATCTTGGATACCTGGAGACCGAAGGAGCGGAAGGACAGGAATATGTGTATGTAGCGGAACATAGTACGGTATATCATTTAAGCAGAAGCTGCAGTCATTTGAAATTAACGATATATACAGTGTCGTCATCGGATCTGAAGAGAAATTATCCGAGGTTGAGGAGCTGTGAGTATTGCGGAGAGCAGGAGACAGAGATCTATTATATAACACCGACCGGAGACTGTTACCATACAACGAGGGAGTGCAGCGGGCTCAAGCGAACGGTGCGGCGGGTGTTGAAAAGTGAAGTTCCGGGGTATGCACCGTGTTCCCGGTGTGGATCATAATGGGTATAGAATGAAGAAGCAGAGATGGAGAAGCGGATATGAGAAAGGGATGTAGAGAACGGAATGCGGGAAGTGCAGTCATAGAGGTAACTTTAATTATGAGCATGGTTTTGCTGGTGATTATGCTGCTCCTGACAATGCTGCTCGGAGAGTGGAAACAGGCAGAGGTACATGCAGACATGATGCGTTGCATAGAAGAAAATCAGAGACAACCGGATGACCGGATAGAAACAGAAACACATGGAGAACGTATCATATACTCCCAGAACGTAAATATAAAACTGGTGCAGGGATATGCTATTAAAAAAACAGAATATCAGATAGAGAGAAAAAGAGGAACGGAACAGAGATTAAGGAGGTGGCAGCTGCTTGGAAACATATTATCAGACTGAGGGATTTCGACAATATATGGTTCTGAAAGGAAGCGGTGATAGTATTGATGACTTTCAACTAAATATGCTGATGCGATATGCAGGAAGAGGGTTGCTGCCATTGGAAATCCAAGGATGTGATGGACGGTTTCAGATTGCGTACGACACGAAGGGCGCACTGCCATTGGCTCAGATAAGTGAAAAACAGGAGCTTGATATCCGGATACTGCAAAAACTGTTCATGGATTTATGGAATTGTTGGAAAGAGATGGAGGAGTATCTGCTTCCGCCGGAGGGCATTCGGATGGCGCCGGAGCTGATTTATTATTTTGCCGGACAGCAGGAATTCCGGTTTTGTTTTCAGTTGGAGAATCCGGGAGATTTTCGAGAGTCATTCGTCCGGCTGGTAGAGTTTTGCATGAAGCATACCGGGCATCAGGATTCAGCGGCTGTTATGTATATTTATAATTTGTACCGGTTGATGCAGGAGGAGGCCGTGGGAACGGAGGAAATCCGGAAGTTTCTGGAAGATATGGAAACGCAGATAACGGTATCTGATCATATGGAAAACGATAGGACAAGGAGTACATATCCGGGAAGAGAACCGGGAAAAGCAGTAGAAATATCGAGACCGGCAGTGGCAGAGCCGGTGGCATGGACTGAAAAAAACGGAAAGCCGGAGCGGAGAGAAGGTCGAGGAGAAGACCGAGGAGAAAGACAAGAAGGAGAGCGAGGGGGAAAACGAGAAGAAAAGCAGGAAGAGCTGCGGGAAGAAAAACAAATATGGATTTATAGGATCCTGACAGGTATTTCTCTGGTGGCTGTTATAGTGTTTGCATTGCGGTACTGGGTATTTTTAGGATACGACCGGGATTGTAAATTTATGATTTTCAGTATGATCGTGTTTGCGTTCCTGCTTTATAGTACGTTGAAGCTTAGCCGGAAAAGGCGTAAGGTGAATATAAGTGTTTCGGAGAAAACAGATAAAGAAGACTTAAAAAAACAGATAACGGAACAGGTAGAAGTGAATCCGGGGGAAACCTGTGTGATCGAAAAAAACCAAGGAGGAGAGACCGGCCTGATACAGTCGGCAGAGCAGGAGATCTGGAAATTGAAAGGAGTAGAAACACAGGATATTTTACTGAATGTTCTGCCGGGAATTATCGGACGATCCGATCGTGCAGAGTATCCGTTATATGAAACAGGAATCAGCCGGAGACATGCGCGGGTATTTCAGAATACAGGGAAGCTGTGCATTGAGGATCTGGCATCTACCAATGGAACATACTATAACGGCAGGCGGATTTCTGTGGGAGAACAGGTTTTTTTGGAAGAGGGGAGCCGGTTAGTGCTCGGAGCGACATATTACGTTGTGGAAAAGGTGAAAAAATATTGGGAAAATGATGTCTGAAAATTAAGAAAACAATCCGGCGGGGCAGTTGCTTTTATGCCCCCTTTCCGCTATAATAAGATGGAGTGTTTGTGTATTGAAATATGATTGATTCATATAGGAAAAGAAGTACAAAGGAGCGGTTCCGGTGAAGATAAACATCTATTATGGCGGACGTGGACTGATTGAAGATCCCACGTTATATGTCATTGGAAAAATAACAGAAGTATTAGAAGAGCTTCGTGTAGATGTGAGAAGATATAATCTGTACGAGGATAAGAATGCAATAGCTACGCTTCCGGCTACGTTAAAGGACGCGGACGGGGTGGTTCTGGCCGTTTCACTTGAGTGGTTTGGAATTGGTGGATATATGCAGCAGTTTTTGGATATGTGCTGGTTATATGGTGATAAAGCAAAGATTGCTTCTCTGTACATGCTCCCGGTTGTTATGTCAACAACCTACGGAGAAAGGGATGCGGAAGCCATGATTGTAAAGGCATGGGAAACACTTGGCGGAACAACATTAAAAGGGCTGACTGCCTATGTAGAGAACCATACAGAGTTTGAAACTTCTGCAACTTATCGGACATTGATTGAAAAACAGGCAGAGAACCTATACCGGGCAATTCATCAGAAGATGCCGGTATTTCCGAACAGTAATGTGGCAGTCAGAGAGAATGTGTCACGGACCAAAACGATAGATCTGACCCCACAGGAAAGTGAGCAGTTATCGAAATTTGTATCGGATGATGCTTATGTAAAACAACAGAAGAAGGATATTGAGGAATTATCCGCAATGTTCAAATCCATGCTGGGAGATGAGCCGGAGGAGAAGGAAGGCGAGTTTATCCGGGAATTCCGGACAAATTATTATCCACAGTCTGATTTTTCGGCGAAATATATCATTATCATACCGGATCGGGAGTCCACGTTGTCCATAGAAGTGAATCCGGACGGTGTGAAGTGCTGGTATAGCGATGATACAGAAGCGGATGTAGTGATGCGGGCTGAGACAAAGGTATTAAAAACGATCCTGCATGGAAAGAATACATTTCAAAGGGCGTTCATGTCCGGTGAGATAACCGCAAAAGGTAACTTTAAGACATTGCGCATGCTGGATCAGATATTCCAATTCCGCTATTAGCAGCTGACAGATAGGATGTGAATAAGATGTCATATAAAGCGTTATATCGTAAGTGGAGACCGGATACTTTTGAGGAAGTAAAAGGTCAGGAGCATATTGTAACGACATTGCGGAATCAGATCACACATGACCGGATCGGTCATGCATATCTGTTTTGCGGAACAAGAGGTACCGGTAAAACAACGGTAGCGAAGTTATTTGCAAAGGCAGTGAACTGTGAACATCCGGTGGATGGAAGTCCGTGTGGAGAATGTGCGAGCTGTAGATCAATTGCAGAAGGCACATCCATGAATGTGATCGAGATTGATGCGGCATCGAACAATGGTGTTGATAATATCCGGGAGATTCGGGATGAGGTTCAATACTCTCCGACAGAAGGAAAGTATAAAGTATATATTATAGATGAGGTGCATATGCTCTCAACAGGAGCATTCAACGCTCTTCTGAAAACACTGGAAGAGCCGCCTTCCTATGTCATTTTTATACTGGCAACCACGGAAGCCCATAAGATACCGATTACGATTTTAAGCCGCTGCCAGCGGTATGATTTCAGGCGGATCAGTTTGGAGACCATTTATGAGCGGTTGATGGAACTGCTTGGAAGAGAAGGGATTGAAGCAGAGGAAAAGGCAGTCAGGTATGTGGCAAAGGCTGCGGATGGATCCATGCGAGATGCTTTGAGTCTGCTAGATCAGTGTATTGCTTTTTATTTAGGACAGAAACTGACCTATGACAAGGTATTAGAAGTGCTCGGAGCGGTGGACATTGATGTGTTTAACCGGTTGATCGTGGAGATTGCCAAGGGGCAAACGATGGAGGCGCTTGCGATTATCGAGGAGATCATCTGGCAGGGAAGAGAACTTTCACAGTTTGTTACAGACTTTACATGGTATATGCGGAATCTGATGATGGTGAAGGTGTCGGACGAAGTAAATGACCAGCTGGATATTTCCGCAGAGAATCTGGCAATTATGAAACAGACAGCACAGGAATTGGAACTGAACACACTGATGCGGTATATCCGGGTATTTTCGGAATTGTCGAACCGGATCCGGTATGCGACACAGAAGAGAGTTTCATTGGAACTTGCGATCATCAAACTGACAACACCGCAGATGGAAGTAGATACGGATTCTATATTGGATCGTCTGAGAGTGCTGGAACGTAAGGTGGAGAAAACATCGATTGCGTTGGCGGAAGGACAATTTGCACCGGTACAACAACCGGACAGTCCGGCAAAAGAGCAGGTTACAGAACCGGATCTTGACCGGGAGAAAGTCCTGAAAAAAGAACTGACACCAGCAGAATATGAAGACATGAAACTTATAATAGAGAATATCCAGAAGATAAGAAAGACTTCTGAATTACGGGACCGGATCGGGCAGGGAACAATGAAACTGTTAGATGCGGCAAGCATTAACATTGGTCCGGATCGCAAGTCTGTATTGCTGTCATTTGATAATTCACAAGAGGGAAAGATGGGATTTCAACA
>ENA-OROD01001167-OROD01001167.1-human-gut-metagenome-genome-assembly--contig:-NODE-1167-length-22110-cov-6.504466_pt1 | contig 22110 bp, 19 predicted proteins | sample MGYA00242123_ERZ509038 | MGnify/ENA primary metagenome ERZ509038 (study PRJEB26280, sample SAMEA2338719) | human gut metagenome | biome: human gut; feature: human-associated habitat; material: faeces... | reverse complement strand
GAGCGCTTCGCTCACATCGAAGAGGTCGGGGGTTCGAGCCCCTCCATCCCCACCATAAGCCCGCCGTAGTTTCGACAGAATCACGACGGGCTTTTTTGTTATGTATTGTTTAACAGGCTGCAAGATGATTAAGCGATTTCGATAAGCCGGATGATGACAATAATTCAAACGGAGAAATTGCAATGCGGTTGGATGGAAATATCATTGAGATTGGTTCCTGGAATAAACCGTATGAAGAAAAGGATCTATAAGCTCAATCGCTTCCGGCTTGCCGGCACGGTTTGAACGCTTGCTTTACTCCCGCTTTGCGGATCGGGGATCGTCGGATCGCATGGAATAACGGTGTTTGTGCGTTGTGCCTGCGGATTCTTTTGCGCGATCGCGGCGTTTGCAAGGAGAGCTGACGGGGCGCCGGATAAACCACTGTTGCAGATGTTGCTTCCTATATAACATGGGGGACGCCGCTTGTCGATTTGTCAACGGCGCCCCTCATAGTTTTACAAAGATTAACAGGCACTCGCCCTATCTCTCCATAACTCTTCATAAGTGATACCCGTATTACCTTTTTGGGATTTCTACTTTCCATAACTCGGCCTATCACACCATATCACGCCGTAAGTTTAGTATTATGATAGTATAAAAGCTTTGACCGTCTCAATAGTCAAGGCTCTTTGGGATTACACTAATTCCAGTTTTATGTTCAAATGAAAGAATGCATTATCTCTTCTAATCTATTCTCTATAAGATATTGGCTCATATCACGATTCTCAAAATATCCTCTGGTTTGATAGATTGTTTTATTGCTGTTAAACCCAAATCCAAACATCTTATCGTCTTTTGTGGGGTCTTTCTTTTGCTTTACCTCTGACATAAACAAGCCCATTTCTTTGTTTGTAAATGCCAGCATAATCGTATCCCAACTTGTGCTTTTAGCTTTTGCATTCAATTTATCATCTGAATGTTTGGCGTATATACCAACTAATATATACCAGTTTGCATTTTGCTGAACGGCATAACGATTAAACCACAGATAATACGGAAAGTCAGAAGTTTCCTTTTCACTATAATATGTTCTTGACATCTTAACCTGGATTGTATTTGATTTGTTGCACCCATGGTCATGACGATATAGTAATAAATCGATTCCTTTTTCCTGTGCTGAAGCAGGGATAAATACTGAGACACCTTTTATTTTCTTTGATAGATAATCTGCGACTGCAAACTCTCCATACTGCATTGTAAAAATTGGTTGCAAATTTCATCACCTCATCTATATGGACTGTAAGAGTTCTATAAACTCTGCTCTTACATTTTAATAGGTGTGATGTAATAATTCAATGCAAATGTGAATTATAAATATAATTCAATGTTGTGTCATAATTTTATGCCTGTTGTCAACTCTATAATGTAACTAAAATCAATGGAGGAATTGCATTATGGAGAAATTTATCGTAACACCTAAAGAAGATAAAGATAACTGTCTAAAAATCCTTTATCTGCAATACTTTGTTGAACTTCTCTGACTCACAAAAAGTAAAACTCAATGCTGTGTTTTTGCTATGTTGCTTGTGATGTCAGTATTACGCTTGCTGAACAAACAAGCACAATTTTGAAAAAGAGAATCGGGTCGTTTCGGCCGGCCTCGGTCACAGACCCGTGTTGTATCGCAGAATGATCGAAGCCCAGTTCGGGATGTTCAGGCAGACGTACCAGAGCAGGAGCGTCATCGCGCCGACGCGCAGCAGCGGCAGAGACGTCTTTTTGAGCCGAACGGCGCAGAGCACGAGCAGCGCGGCGAGATAGGCCATGAACCAAAGCGGGAGAATGCGCAGCATGGTGAGTCCGTAAGCGCTGATGTACAGCAGCAGGCGGATCACGGCGGAGGCGAGCAGCAGTCCCGTGGAGACAAGCAGCAGTATCTGCATGACGAGCCCCGCACGGCTCGGCTTTGCATAGCGCAGCGTTAGACCGAACAGCGTGATGTTGATGCACATGACCGTGATAAGCTGGAAAAAACCTTCCCGCGCATAGAGCGAATAGGTTGCTCCCTCCGGCAGCCGTCCGCCGAACAGGTAGCGGAACTGCACGACGCCGTAGGCCGCATAGGCCAGCAGCAGCAGCCCCGTGATCACGAGGAGCGTTGCAGGCGGCCAGACCGCGTCACGGTACTTCCATGTGAGACGCTTGCCGAACAGAGCGTTATCGAACAGCGAGTAAAACAGCAGCGCAGTAAAGCATATGCGCAGCAGCGTCCAAAGCACGCGCCAGACGTCGTCGAGAGAAACATCCTGCAGCGGACCGGACAGCAGCGCTTCCATGCCCGCATCCGCGCTCGAGAGAAGCAGCAGCACGATGACGAGCAGCGGAATACCGATGACGAGCCCGAGCAGGACCGGCAGCGTGTTTTTCCGGTCTTTTCGCAGCGAGCCCAGCGCGGAGAATGCACGCGGGATCGCGGAAAAGGGCTTGACGAACCAGCCGAGAAAGAAGGCGGGCAGCAGTACGCCCTCGCGCTGCACAGGCGGGTTTTCCTGCGTGAAAACAAGACTCAGCATGAGCAGGCACGGCACGAACAGCGCGTTCAGCACAGCGAGCGTATCCTGTCCGTGGTGCAGCGTGTCCAGCAGCATAACGGCGACGGTCCCGCCAAAGAGCAGACAGGCATAGCGGTTTGCGAGGACGGCCTTTCGGTTGAACGCAAGGTAGACGATCAGCGCAACGCCCCAGAATGCCCAGAACCATTCGGCCGTATTCTCGGAAGCGTCAAAAAAGATGCGGAACGCAATGCCAATGGCAAGTGCGCCGAGCAGAAGCCAACGCTCCGCAGCTGTAACGGGCGGCTTTTCGGCGGCAGGCGCGGAAGAGACGGGAGCGGAAAGCCTTTCAGGCGGTCTCTGTTCCATGTGATTCCTCCTTAACATAGGCGAGTATGTCGGACGGTTGACAGTCCAGCGCGTTACAGATGCCGTCGAGCGTGGAAAAGCGGATCGCGCGGCATTTGTTGTTTTTGAGGATCGAGAGATTGGCAAGCGAGATGTCTACCCGCTCCGACAGCTCGGACAGTGACATTTTGCGTTTTGCGAGCATGACGTCAAGATTGACCTGGATCATAGCGCGCCTCCTTATACCGTGAGATCGTTTTCCTGCTTGTAGGCGACCGCGCGGGCAAAAACCCTGCTCAGTACGATCGAAAACAGGCCGCACATGCCGATGGGCAGTGAGGCGAGCACCGCAAGCGGCACGGGCCAGAATACAAGCGTGAGAAGACACAGCGCCGTGATGCAGAGCGCCGTGATCCCCATGCGGCGAAACGCCGCGACGTTCCATTCCACAAAGGGATCGCTTTCGAGGGTCTGCATCATGCGGTAGAGCGTGAGGCCGATGTACTCCGCACCGGCGAGCGAGAGCAGCATTGCGGCATAGGACGCGGCGAGCTGCCACCTCTGCATTCCGCCGCCGTCCCACCAGTGGACAAATTCGCTCACGACGAGTGTCGTTGCATACACGCCGAGCGCAAGTCCCAGCAGCATACCCATGACGATCAGCACGCGCACAAGCAGATTCAGACGCTTCGGATGTTTTGCTTTGATCGTATCCATCATTCTATCTCCGTTTTAATCAGTACGCATATTTCGGGAGCCCCGATACAGGCAGTATACGCTATGGTTTATCGTTTGTCAATAAATATTATTCGTTTAACGATGAAAACTTTCTGTAAAACAGAAAAGTTAAATGAGTTGCGCAACAAAAATACCCGCAGAGAAAACTCTGCGGGCCGTTGTGCGGTTTGAAGATGGACGGATCAGCGCACGCGGAAGACTGTGCGCTTGCACTTGCCTTCGATCACGTCGGAGATGCGGTTGCCTGCGCGCGCGATCATGACGGTCGTGCCGTTCATGACGGGACGGCGAATGAAGTCGAGCTTCGCGCGTGCGCCGTTTGCGCCTGCCCGGCTCGCGCCGATGCAGCTCTTTTGCAGCTCGGTCATGGCGTCCAGCACCTCGTAGACGTCTTTGCCCTCGACTGCGTCAACGAGCGTCGAGGGGTCGTGCGGGTCGCGATAGATGCCGTCCGCGCTTGTGAAGATGACGAGATAGCGCGCATGCACGAGGTCGCAGATTACGGACGCCGTCTCGTCGTTATCCACGCACTCGACAACATGATGCTCCGGCGTTTCGCGGTATTTCGCAAGCTCCATTTTGCGGATCTCGTCCACGCTCACGGGATCGTTGTAGTTTACGATCGGAATCGCGCCCTGCTCCGCGCAGCGCAGTAGGAAACCGCGGATGTGCGCGCATTTCTCCTCGTCGTTGAAATGCGTGTGCTCGACGAGCAGCTGCCGCACCGAGTAGCAATGCGGGATATAGCGGCGGTATTCGCCGATCAGAATCGCCTGCCCCTGCGCAGCATAGTCCGCCTTGATCTCCTGCGGGTCGCCGGTCAGCTCACGGCCGTGGCGGCGGATGTAGTCGAGCCGACCGATCTCCGTTGCACCGCTCGAGACCCAGATCATGCCTGGGCGCAGCTCGCCGCCGAGCCGCGCGATGATGTTGTAGTCGATGTCGCGGTCCTCTTTGCGGATGAGCGCCATGGAGCCGATCTTGCCGACAAGTTCATAGTCAAATTTGGTCATGGGAAGCGCCTTCCTGCGGGGGAGCGTCCGCCTCAGGACTGCACGAGGTACGCGCTGATGAAGGGATCGAGCGCGCCGTCCATAACGGCCTGAATGTTGCCGGTCTCAACGCCGGTGCGGTGATCCTTGACGAGCGTATAGGGCTGGAACACATAGGAGCGGATCTGGCTGCCCCATTCGATCTTCTTCATTTCACCCTTGATGTCCGCCATCTGCTGCTCGCGTTCGCGCTCCTGCAATTCGATGAGCTTGCCGCGGAGCATGCGCATCGCTGTCTCTCGGTTTTGAATCTGGCTGCGCTCGTTCTGGCACTGCACCACGATGCCCGTCGGCAGATGCGTGATGCGGATCGCGGAGCTGGTCTTGTTGACGTGCTGTCCGCCTGCGCCGCTCGAACGGTAGGTATCGACGCGCAGATCGTCCGGATCGATCTTGACGTCCGCGGTATCGTCGTCGAAGATCGGGGTCACGTCCAGCGAGGAGAAAGAGGTGTGGCGGCGTCCGGACGCATCGAAGGGAGAAATGCGCACAAGACGGTGCACGCCCTTTTCGGCCTTGAGGTAGCCGTAAGCATTTTCACCGGAAACCTCAAAGGTCACGGACTTGACGCCCGCGTCGTCGCCGTCGAGCAGGTCAAGTTCGCGGACCGTCCAGCCGCGGCTCTCGCAGTAGCGGGTGTACATGCGGTACAGCATCTCCGTCCAGTCCTGCGCCTCCGTGCCGCCTGCGCCCGCGTGGAGCGAAAGAACCGCGTCGCAGCTGTCATACGGTCCCTTGAGCAGCAACTCGAGCTTCAGCGCCTGCACCTTTTCGGAAAAGGCGGCAAGCTCCTTTTTGAGATCCTCGACGAGCGATTCGTCGTCCTCTTCTTCCGCCATCTCAACGAGCGTCTCGAGATCGTCGCCCATGGAAACAAGCTTTTCGAAGCGGTTGATCTTCGCCTGCAGCATTTTTGCCCGCTGGTTCACCTTATTGGCGGCGTCCACATCGTTCCAAAAATCCGCGGCGCCCATCTGATCCTCGAGCTCTTTGAGCTCTGCCTTCAGCGCGTCGGGCTTGACGGACTGTTCGGCTTCACGCAGCGTTCCGAGCTGCTCTTGGATCTGTTGTTTGTATTCATCCAGTACGATCATGCGTTCGTTCTCCTTATTTGCCTTTGCCGCAGCAATTCTTGTATTTCTTTCCGCTGCCGCAGGGGCAGGGATCGTTTCTGCCGATCTGTGCGCGCGGATCCTTGCGCACGGGTTTGTTGCCGCCCTCCGCTGGCGTATCGGTCGGCTTGGCAAGCTGCTCGCGCCGCACGGGGCGCTTCTTCACGGAGACGCGGAAGATCGTGCGCGCGGTCTCCTCGCGAATGGCCTCGACCATCGCGTCGAACATGTCGAAGCCCTCCGCCGTGTAGGCGTTCACCGGGTCGCGCTGCGCATAAGCGCGCAGGCCGATGCCCTGCTTCAGCTCGTCCATCGCGTCGATGTGTTCCATCCAATGGGAATCCACGGTGCGAAGCAGCACAACGCGCTCGACCTCGCGCATATCGCCGCCCTCCGACGTGATCTCCTGCTCCTTTTTCTGATAGCAGTTGTCCGCAAAGGCGTGGACGCGCTCCTTGAGCGCATCGTGGGAGAGTCCCTCGAGCGCGGTTTCCGGGAAGGCCGTTTGCCGCGGAACGAACAAGAGGTCCGACACCTCATTCGACAGCGCCTTGAGATCCCAGTCCGAAGCGGCTGCGTGCGCGTTTGCATAGGAATCGATCATGGAGTCCAGCGTGGTGTGCAGCATATCGAGGATGCTGTCGCGCACGTTCTCGCCCATAAGCACGCGGCGGCGCTGGCCATAAATGATCTCGCGCTGCTTGTTCATGACGTCGTCGTAGCGCAGGACGTTCTTGCGGATCTCGAAGTTGTTCGCTTCGACGCGTTTCTGCGCGTTTTCGATCTGCTTGGTGACCATCTTCGCTTCGATGGGCATATCGTCGTCGGGATTCAGCCGCTCCATGAGCCCTGAAATGCGATCCGCGCCGAAACGCCGCATGAGCTCGTCCTCGAGCGAAACGTAGAACCGGGTGCTGCCAGGATCGCCCTGACGGCCCGCGCGGCCGCGGAGCTGGTTGTCGATGCGGCGGCTCTCGTGCCGTTCCGTACCGATGATGTGCAGGCCGCCGAGCTTCACGACCTCGTCGTGCTCCCGATCGGTCTCGGCCTTGAAACCGCTATACAGCGTCTGATAGCGGCTGCGGGCGGAGAGCACCTCCGCATCGTCCGTTTCCGCATGCCCGGTCGCTTCTTCGATGAGACTCTCATCGAGCCCCTCCTGACGGAGCGCGCGCCGTGCAAGGAAGTCCGGATTGCCGCCCAAGAGAATATCCGTGCCGCGGCCTGCCATATTCGTTGCGATCGTGACCTGGTTCAGCTTGCCGGCCTGCGCGACGATCTCCGCTTCTTTTTCATGGTACTTTGCGTTCAGTACCTCGTGCCGGATGCCGCGGCGCTTCAAAAGCGCGGAGAGGTACTCGCTGCGCTCAACGGAGATTGTGCCGACGAGCAGCGGCTGCCCGGTCGCGTGGACCTGCTCGATCTCCCGCACGACTGCGCGGAATTTCCCCTCTTCGGTCGTGTAAACCGCATCGTTGCAGTCCTCGCGGATCATGGGACGGTTCGTCGGGATCTCTACGACGTCGAGATCGTAGATATCCATGAACTCGGATTCCTCTGTTTTTGCGGTACCCGTCATGCCGGCGAGCTTGTCGAACATGCGGAAGTAATTCTGGAAGGTGATCGTTGCGAGCGTCTGGTTCTCGCGCTCGACCTTGACGCCCTCTTTTGCTTCGAGCGCCTGGTGAAGACCCTCGTTGAAGCGGCGGCCAATCATGAGACGGCCCGTAAACTCGTCCACGATGATGACCTGACCGTTCTGCACGACATAGTCCTTGTCGCGGACAAACAGCGCTCTTGCGCGCAGCGCCTGATAGATATAGTGGTTGAGCTCGGTATTCTCCGCGTCCGAGAGCGTAGCGACGCCGAAATACTGCTCAGCCTTTTTGATACCCTCCTGCGTGAGCTGCACGGTGCGCTTCTTGATGTCGCACTGGTAGTCACCGTCCTCGGGGAGCTCCTCGCCCATGAGCTGCTCCGTCTTGGACTGCTGCACAAGATCCGCGCCGCGGCGCAGCTTCTGTACGAATCGATCCGCTTTTTCATACATGTCGGAGGATTCCTGCCCGGCGCCGCTGATGATGAGCGGGGTGCGCGCCTCGTCGATGAGGATGGAGTCCACCTCGTCGATGATGGCGTAGGACAGCTCGCGCTGCACCATCTGCTCCTTGTAAACGACCATGTTGTCGCGGAGATAATCGAAGCCGAACTCGTTGTTCGTGCCGTAGGTGATGTCTGCGGCGTAGGCCTCGCGGCGTTCGCCGCTGTCGAGCCCGTGGACGATGCAGCCGACCTTCAGCCCGAGAAAACGGTGGATCTTGCCCATCCACTGTGCATCGCGCTTTGCAAGATAGTCGTTGACCGTGACGATGTGGACGCCCTTTCCCGCGAGCGCGTTGAGATAGGCGGGAAGCGTTGCAACGAGCGTTTTGCCCTCTCCCGTTTTCATTTCCGCGATGCGTCCCTGATGCAGCACCATGCCGCCGAGCAGCTGCACGTCGAAGTGCCGCATTCCGACGGTACGCACCGCAGCCTCGCGCACGGTCGCAAAGGCCTCGCACATGAGATCGTCGAGCGTTTCCCCTCGGTTCAAACGTTCACGGAAACGCACCGTTTGGCCGCGCAGCTCCTCGTCGCTCATTTTCTGCATCTCGGGCTCAAGCGCGTTGATGCGGGCGACGTAGGGGCGGAGTTTTTTCAGCCGGCTTTCGCTGCTGTTGCCGAGCAATGTATCGATCAGACCCATGCCGGTCTCCTTTCTTCGTTCGGCAGTCCGCAAAAATGAAGATACGAACCGCACAATACTACTAATTTTATAGTATAGCACATTCTTTTCCGCCCGAAAAGGGCTGTATTCGGGCCAAATTGTGATATACTGGTAACATGAAGCAAAAAGAATTTGTTATGCCCGTTTACCGGGCGCCCGATTTTACGGAAGAACGCTTTGCGAACGCACCGGACGCCGCCTTTGCGGTCTGCGATATGGACGGCGTAGCGCCGGACGGCTATCACAGCACGTCCATGTACCCGGAGTATTTCAAGATCGACGGACAGTGGCGGCTTGCGGAGGAGAGCCGCATGGACTGCACCGTTGTGCTCAGAGATTCCGGCGTGTTGGATGTTGTGGAGCAGAGGAATCTGCGCACGGGCGACCGCGTTGCGCTCGGCCGCAGCGAGGACGGACACGAGGGCGTGTTTCTCCACGCGGACGGCTTCCATGAACCGGACGAGACGATAGCAGACCAGTTTGCATTCCGTGCGGGTCGTTCGCGCGAGACGGCGTTCTCCAAGGATTACGACCGTCTGTACGCCTTGCTTCGCCATGAACGGGAGCATGGCAATATCCTGTTCGTGATGGGACCGGCGTGCGCCTTTGACCACGACAGCCGCCTCGCCATGCAGTCGCTCGTCGAGCATGGCTTTGTCCATGGACTGCTTGCGGGGAACGCCCTCGCGACGCATGACCTTGAGGCGGGACTGCTCGGCACGGCGCTCGGCCAGGACATCTATACCCAGCGCTCCATGCCGAACGGGCATTATCACCATCTTGACGTCATCAACAAGGTACGCAGAGCGGGTTCCATCCCGGCGTTCCTTGAGCGATACGGGGTGTCCGACGGGATTCTCTACGGACTTGTGAAGCAGAAGATACCCTTCGTGCTGACCGGATCCATCCGCGACGACGGGCCGCTGCCGGAGGTGTATGCGGACTGCTACGCTGGCCAGACCGCCATGCGCGGGCTTGTCAAAAAGGCGACGACCGTGATCTGCCTTGCAACGCAGCTGCATACGATCGCAACGGGCAACATGACCCCGTCCTTCCGCGTGGTGGACGGCGTGATTCGGCCGGTGTATCTCTATGCGGTCGATATTTCCGAGTTCGTGGTCAACAAACTCCGCGACCGCGGCAGCCTGTCCTCGATCTCCATGGTGACGAACGTGCAGGATTTCGTCGTGAATCTCGAAAAGGGCGTGGTGGACGGCGCGGAAGGCACGCGCTGACGTCCAAACGCCGGAAAAAAAGAAAGAAACGGACTGTTTCCGTAACGGGGAACCGCCGAAGAAAGCATCGGCGGCAAATCCCGGCGGACAGTCCGTTTTCGATTGCGTATGCGGCGTTTACAGATCGCGGACGAGCCATTCCGCTTCTGTCTGCCGGAACCCGCAGCTTTGAAACATTTTCCTGCTCTGCGCGTTGAAGGCATACACGTTTGCCGTGACCTGCGAAACCCCCTTTTCTTTTGCAAGACGCAGCATTTCCCGGATACAGCGCCTGCCGATGCCGCGGTTTTGCCAGGCTTTGCTGACGACGATCGCAAGCTCGCCGTTGTCGCGCAGCGTCACATCGCCGACCGGCTTGCCCCGGTATATGATATAGAAGCAATCGCCGTGCGTGCTGAGAAACGTGTACATCGCCTCGAGCCGTTCGAGGGAATAGACATGGTCGATGTTGTCGACCTGCTTGCACACATCCGCATCCTGATACCACGGAAGCGTGACCGCAGGATTCGGGTAATACGGGACGAGCGAAATGTCCGCGTCAACGAGGCGTTCTTTCATTCGTATGGCTCCTCAGGAAGGGGGGGCGAAGGGAAGCCCCCCAGAAGATTTCGGGCAAAGAGTATATCGCAAAGCCGTGGACAAGTCAACCGTGTATTCGTAGAAAGACAAAAAAGGACCGTGCAGCCCGGTCAAGGAACTGCACGGCACAGGAGGGGGAAGAAGTAAGGTGTTGCCCGCGGAGCGAAAGCGATCAGCAGACGCCCTGTGCGAGCATGGCCTCCGCGACCTTTTGGAAGCCGGCGATATTTGCGCCCGCGAGGAAGTTATCCGGCATACCGTATTCCTCCGCGGCGGAAGCAATCTGTTCGTAGATGCCGCGCATGATGTCCTGCAAACGGTGATCGACCTCGTCGAACGTCCAGCTGCACCGGATGGCATTCTGACTCATTTCAAGACCTGAGGTCGCAACGCCGCCCGCGTTTGCCGCCTTGCCCGGCACATACAGCACGCCCTTCGCCTGCAACACGGCCACCGCGCCCGGCGTACACGGCATATTCGCGCCCTCCGCAACGATGAGACAGCCGCTTGCGGCGAGTGCTTTTGCATCGACTTCGGTCAGCTCGTTCTGCGTCGCGCAGGGGAGCGCCACATCGCAGGGAATCTGAAAAACGCCGCGCCCGGCCCGGTATTCCGCTTTGGGACGGTCGTTCAGATACTCGCTGATCCTGCCGTGCCGTTCGAGCTTGATCCGCTTGACCGCTTCCAGATCGACGCCGTCCGCATCATAGATATACCCGTCCGAATCGCTCACGGAGACCACCTTTGCACCGAGCTGCTGCGCTTTTTCGACCGCAAAGATCGCAACGTTGCCCGCACCGGATACAGCGACGGTCCGCCCTTCGAGCGAACGGCCGCGCGTTTCGAGAATGTGCTGTACAAGGTAGACAAGCCCGTAGCCCGTGGCCTCGGTGCGGACATAAGAACCGCCGTAGGTCAGCCCCTTGCCGGTCAGGATGTTGTCAAAGTGGCTCGTGATGCGCTTGAAGTGGCCGAACATGTAGCCGATCTCGCGCTCGCCTGTGCCGATGTCGCCTGCGGGAACGTCATGGTGCGGACCGATATGTTTGTAGAGCGTCGTGATGAAGCTCTGACAGAAACGCATGATCTCCATGTCCGACTTGCCCTTGGGATCAAAGTTGGATCCACCCTTCGCACCGCCCATGGGCAGTCCCGTCAAAGCGTTTTTGAAGCATTGCTCAAAGCCTAAAAACTTCATGATGTCGAGGTTTACGCTCGGATGCAGACGAACGCCGCCCTTATATGGGCCGATCGCATTGTTGAACTGCACGCGGAAGCCGCGGTTTACCTGCACGCGGTTTTGATCGTCTACCCACGGCACGCGAAATACGATCTGCCGATCCGGCTCGATCATGCGTTCGAGTATGCCCCAACGCTCATACCGGCTGTCGCGCGCGAGCACGGGGGCGACGCTTGTAAGAACCTCGTGCGCCGCTTGATAAAAGGCCGGCTCACCCGGATTCGTTTCTACCAATCGATTTAAGACGCGATCCACATATTCCATCTGGTTGTCCTCCGCTCTTTGGATCATATAAAATATATTGTTCGCATTGTACGCTTCTGTTTTTCAAATTGCAAGAAGAAATTGTTTTAGCATTCATCACAAAATTTGCATAATACAGCATCAAGAATTGCAAATATCCAGAGATTTAGGGGCAAAACAATGATATGCGAGCATTAATATGCAGGAATTCATTCATAAATCTGTGCTATGCAGGAATTACTGCACGATGTCTGTACGGATGGAACGGGAGCGCGAGAGGAGGGGGACGCAGACGAAAAAAAAGGGCGGCCGTCGCATTCGGACAGCCGCCGGGAATAGGGTCTCGTTTGTGAATCAAAAGGACTTGCTCAGTCGCGCGCCTTGGATTTGATCTCATCCAGCAGTTTTGCGGTGAAATCGTCCAGCGTGGAAGTTCCGAGGTCGCCGTCCTTGCGCGAACGCACGGAGACGAGCCCCTGCTCGACCTCTTTGTCACCGAGAACGAGCATGTACGGGATCTTCTGCATCTGGGCTTCGCGGATCTTGAAGCCGATCTTTTCATTGCGCAGATCCGTTTCGACGCGAACGCCGTGCGCTTCGAGCGCCTTCTGCACCTCGACGCAGCGTTCGGCCGCACGATCGGTGATGGGCAGGACCTTGACCTGTACGGGTGCGAGCCATGTCGGGAACGCGCCTGCAAAGTGCTCGGTGATGACGCCGATGAAGCGCTCGATGGAACCGAACACGACGCGGTGGATCATGACGGGACGATGCTTTGCACCGTCTGCGCCGACATACTCGAGGTCGAAGCGCTCCGGAAGCTGCATGTCGAGCTGGATCGTGCCGCACTGCCAGGTACGGCCAAGGCAGTCGGAGAGGTGGAAATCGAGCTTCGGACCGTAGAACGCGCCGTCGCCTTCGTTGACTTCATAGTCTTTCCCCATCTCGACGACAGCGTCGCGCAGGGTGTTCGTGGCGAACTCCCAGTCTTTTTCGTCGCCCATGTGATCCTCGGGCATCGTCGAAAGCTCGATCTGGTAGGACAGGCCGAAGGTGGAGTACACTTCGTCGAACAAGCGCATGACGTTCTTGATCTCGTCCTTCATCTGTTCCCAGGTCATGAAGATGTGCGCGTCGTCCTGCGTGAAGCAGCGCACGCGGAACAGGCCGTGCAGCGCGCCGGACAGCTCGTGACGGTGGACAAGGCCCAACTCGCCCATACGCAGCGGCAGGTCGCGGTAGGAATGCATTTCGGTCTTGTAGACAAGCATGCCGCCCGGGCAGTTCATGGGCTTGATGGCATAGTCCTCGTCGTCGATGACCGTGGTATACATGTTGTCCTTGTAGTGGAACCAGTGGCCGCTCGTCTCCCAGAGCTGACGGTTCAGGATCATCGGGGTGGAGATCTCCACATAGCCGTAGCGCTTGTGGACTTCACGCCAGTAGTCGATGAGGGTGTTCTTCAACACCATGCCCTTGGGAAGGAAGAAGGGGAAGCCGGGACCTTCGTCCATGATCGTGAACAGACCCAGTTCCTTGCCGAGCTTACGGTGATCGCGCTTTTTCGCCTCTTCCAGCATCGTGAGATACGCGTCGAGGTCGGCTTTCTTTTCAAATGCGGTGCCGTAGATGCGCTGGAGCATCTTGTTCTTTTCGCTGCCGCGCCAGTATGCGCCCGCAACGCTCATGAGCTTGCAGTTTTTGACCTTGCCGGTCGAGGCGACGTGCGGGCCTGCACACAGATCGACAAATTCACCCTGACGGTAAAAACTGATGACCGCATCTTCCGGCAGATCGCGGATGAGTTCGACCTTGTAGGGCTCACCCTTTTCATCCATGTAGCGCATGGCCTCTTCGCGCGGAAGCTCAAAGCGTTCGAGCGGGAGGTTCTCCTGCTGGATCTTCGCCATCTCCTTCTCGAGCTTTTCAAGATCCTCAGGCGTGAAGGGCGTGTCTACGTCAAAATCATAGTAGAAGCCGTTCTCGATCGCGGGACCGATGGCGAGCTTGACGTTCGGATACAGGCGCTTGACCGCCTGCGCGAGCACGTGCGACGCGGTGTGACGGTACGCCCAGCGCCCGTCCTCATCCTGGAAGGTGTTGAATTTGATCTCGTGGTCGCCGTCGATCGGACGGAAAGCGTCGCTGTGCGCACCGTCGATGGTACAGGACAGGGTCGCTTTGGCAAGACGCGGGCTGATGGACTCCGCAATGGCAAGCGGCGTCGTGCCGTCGGCGTATTCACGGCGGCTGCCGTCCGGGAAAGTGATAAACATAACTGCATTCCTCCTGTTTGATAAAGGTTTTGCCCCGATACGCGGGTAAAAAATAAACTCGCCCCTCGATGATCGATTCGAGGGGCGAGGGGCTCGCGGTTCCACCCTGATTTTTCACTCAGATCCTGCGGTAACGGGCAGGCCCCGGCACAGTCGGCGGGCGGTCTTCCCGTTTTGCCTGCTCCTGCCGCACTCTCAGCAAACGCGCGGCTCTCTGATCGGATCAGCGTCTGTAAACGGTACTGCTTCCGCGTCATTCCGTACACAAAATTTATTATATAGATAAGGAAAGGTGTTGTCAAGCGGGCAAAGCTGTGCTATGATAACTCTTTGATACTGGGTTATTATGCAAAACCTTACCATACTGCGATAACTTTGGAGGAACTATGGCTACCATCGAGAAACTTGAGCACGACCAGGTCAAACTGACCATCGAGATCGACGCGGACACCTTTAACGCTGCTTTGCAGCAGGCTTACGTCAAGAACGGCAAACATTACAACATTGCGGGCTTCCGTAAGGGCAAGGCGCCGCGCAAGGTCATTGAGAGCATGTACGGCGAGGGCGTATTCTTCGAGGATGCGTTCGAGCTTTGCTGGGGCGACGCCTATGATGCGGCGCTCGAAGAGAACGGGCTCACCGCAGTCGACAAGCCGACGCTCGACATCGAGAAGATCGGCAAGGACGAGGGCGTTGTCTTTACCGCAGTCGTGCAGCTCAAGCCCACCGTGAAGCTCGGTGCGTACAAGGGTATAGAAGTAGAACAGCCAACGTATACTGTTGAGGACGCCGACGTCAACGCCGAGATCGAGAAAGAGCGCGAGAAGAACGCCCGCTTTGTGGATGTGGAGCGCGCAGTTGAGAACGGCGACCGCGTTGTGATCGACTACAGCGGCAGCGTGGACGGCGTGCAGTTTGACGGCGGCACGGCGGAAGAGCAGACGCTCGTGATCGGCTCGAACACCTTTATTCCCGGCTTTGAAGAACAGCTCATCGGCATGAACGTCGGCGAAGAGCGCGACATCACCGTGACCTTCCCCGAGGAGTACCATGCGGAGAACCTCGCAGGCAAGGAAGCTGTGTTCCACATCAAGCTCCACAACGTGCAGTTCAAAGAGCTGCCGGAGCTGGACGACGAGTTTGCAAAGGACGTTTCCGAGTTCGATACGCTCGCCGAGCTGATTGCCGACAAGCGTAAGAAGATGGAAGAGCAGGCTGCAAAGAATGAGAAGATCGCGATCGAGAATATCGCGCTCAAGACGGTCTGCGACAATGCCGAGGTCGAGGTGCCGGAGTGCATGACCGAGCGCCAGGCGAACTACATGCTGCGCGACATGGGCTACCGTCTCCAGATGAGCGGCATCTCGCTCGAGGACTACTGCCGTTATGTCGGCACGGATCTCAACGCGCTCAAGGCCAGCTACCATGACGAAGCGGCGTCGCGCGTCAAGATGCAGCTCGTGATCGAAGCGGTCGGCAAGGCGGAGAACGTCACCTGCACCGACGAAGAGATCGCCGAGGTCATCAAAGAGTACGCGGAGAACAACGACATGCCCGTGGAAGAGTTCGAGAAGCAGATCAGCGACGACGACCGCGAGTTCCTGAGCGACCGCAAGATCGCGGAGAAGACCGTGGCGCTCATCGTGGACAATGTGAAGCTCGTACCCGCAAAGAAAACGGAAGAAAAATGAGAGGCGTAAGCCTGTTTCAAACAAAGGAGAGCATACATGAATCTGGTTCCCATGGTCGTGGAGCAGACCAACCAGGGAGAACGCTCCTATGACATCTATTCCCGGCTGCTGAAGGACCGCATCATCTTCCTCGGCGGCGAGGTGGACGACGATACCGCTAACATCATCGTGGCGCAGATGCTGTTCCTTGAGGCGGACGATCCCGACAAGGATATCTTCCTCTATATCAACAGCCCCGGCGGTTCGGTGAGCGCGGGCATGGCGATTTTTGACACCATGCAGTACATCAAGTGCGAGGTATCGACCATTTGCGTCGGTCTCGCCGCGTCCATGGGCGCGTTCCTGCTCACGGCGGGCGCGAAGGGCAAGCGCAGAGCGCTGCCGAACGCAGAGATCATGATCCACCAGCCGAGCGGCGGTGCACGCGGACAGGCGACCGACATGAATATTCAGGTCGAGCAGATCCTCCGGATCAAAAAGCGCCTGAACGCGATCCTTGCAGAGCGCACCGGCCAGCCGGTGGAAAAGATCGCCGCGGATACGGAGCGCGACAATTACCTGACGGCTGCGGAGGCGAAGGACTACGGCCTCATCGACGAGATCATCGAGCCTCGGCGGTAACGGACCGCACGCACCGAAGAAATTCAGCGATAAGGAAAGAACGAAATGGCAACAAAGAACGACGACAAGCTCAATATCCGCTGCACCTTCTGCGGGAAGGCGCAGGAGGAAGTGCAGCGCATCATCGCGGGTCCCGGCGTCTATATCTGCAACGAGTGCGTAGAGCTCTGTCATGAGATCATCGAGGAGGACAACGAGACCGCACCCGTGGCGATGGACGAAGTGCCGAAGCCGCAGGAGATCCTCGATACGCTCAACGAGTACGTCATCGGGCAGCAGGCGGCAAAGCGCGCGCTTGCCGTTGCGGTGTACAACCACTACAAGCGCATCAATGCGGGCGAGCAGAAGGATGACGTTGAGCTGCAAAAGAGCAACATCGTGATGCTGGGGCCGACGGGCTGCGGTAAGACGATGCTGGCACAAACGCTTGCGAAGATCCTGAACGTTCCCTTTGCGATCGCGGACGCAACGAGCCTCACGGAGGCCGGGTATGTCGGCGAGGACGTTGAGAACATTCTGCTGAAGCTCATTCAGGCTGCCGACTACGATGTGCAGCGCGCGGAAAAGGGAATCATCTATATCGACGAGGTCGATAAGATTGCGCGAAAGAGCGAAAACGTCTCTATCACGCGCGACGTGTCCGGCGAGGGCGTGCAGCAGGCACTGCTCAAGATCCTTGAGGGCACCGTGGCGTCGGTCCCGCCGCAGGGCGGCAGAAAGCATCCGCATCAGGAGTTCATCCAGATCGATACGACGAACATCCTGTTTATCTGCGGCGGCGCGTTTTCCGGCATCGATAAGATCATTGAAAAGCGCATCGGTCATAAGCTCATGGGCTTTGGCGCGGATGTGCAGTCGAATGTGGAAAAGGACATCGGCGAGACGCTGAAGAACATTCAGCCGGAGGATCTGCTGAAATTCGGACTCATTCCGGAGTTCGTCGGCCGTATGCCCGTGATCGTGACGCTTGAAAACCTTGATGAGGACGCGCTCATGCGTATTCTCACCGAGCCGAAAAATGCCTTGACCCGCCAGTACCGCCGCCTGTTCGAAATGGACGGCGTGGAACTGAGCTTTGACGAGGATGCGCTCCGTGCGGTCGCAAAAAAGGCGATCGAGCGCAAGACGGGGGCGCGCGGCCTGCGTGCGATCCTTGAGGACGTCATGCTCGACATCATGTTCGAGATCCCGTCTAAGGAGAACATCAGCGCCTGCCGCATCACAAAAGGCACGATCGAAAAGACGGAACAGCCCGTGCTGACCATGAGCAGCGAACCGCGCCCGAAGCGGGAAAAGGCGGAAAAGCCTGCCGGAAAGAAGAGCGCGTCCATGCCGAAACAAAGCGCGTGACACGAATCTGACCGCCGCGCGGATCGGGTATCCTGCATTGCGGCAGTGCCGGGGAGGAGTTGGAACGAGATTCTCCTTTCCGGCTTTTGTTTTACGGAAGCGCCGGAGGCGGAAACCCCGGCAGCGGAATCTGACGAAAAATCCGAAACGCCGTATGGTGTTCCAAGCGGAGGCTGTGGTATAATAACGATATGAGTACGAAGAAATGGATTGCTTTGGTCATTTTGATCGTCACCCTGATTGTAGCGCTCGCAGCGGCGTATGTGATTGCCAGGGAGGACATTTACCAGACAGATCGCACACCGGTTTCCACGACTGACCCGGAGCCCACGGCGACGCCGGAATCTCCGGAAGAGCCGGAGCCATTGCTTGTCGCCTGTGTCGGCGGCGAAACGGACGAGACATTCCGCAGCGCGGTCAATGCCGTAAAGGACATCGACCTGCTGGACGCGGCAATGGAGCAGCTTTCGGACATGTCCGTGGATGCGGTCGTACTGTATGTGGACGGCCCCCTGTCCGGGACGGATGATGCGGCGCTTGACGCTCTGCTTGTACGCGGCGTACCCGTACTTGCTTATAACCGGGCGGGCGCTGTCTTGCCGGACGGCGTGACGGTGATCGCGTTTGAGACCAACGCGCCTGCAACGGCGAAGGAAGCGCTGGAGGCGGCGATCGTTTATCCGCCGCACGATACGCCTGTGCGTCTGTTCGGCTTGTTCGAGAGCGAGGAAAGCGAAGCCGCACAGGTCTGGAACGAAGCGGTGAGCGCAGGCCGCGTGCTTTCCAAGGGCGTGTACTCCGCGGACAAGGCGGCCAAGGAGGGCAGCGTTACCGAGTGGCTCGGCAAAAAGCTGGAGCGCTACTATCCCGGTATGGTGGATGCGGCGTTTGCGGAGACGCCCGCACTTGCAGCGGAGGCTGCGGCGCTTATGGAGCAGCTCGGACGCGATGACTTTGAGATTTTTACCGTTGGTTCCAGCGTTGAGCTTTCCGCACTCGCAGCAAAGCTGCCGCGGATACTTCCTGCTTCGTCTGACATTGACGCGGAAAAAGCAGCGGCGGCGGTCGATACACTTCTGACCGCACTGCTTGCGGGCGAAACGCCGGCGGACGTGCTGCTGAAGGCGGAGTAAGGCGCCGAGGACGATCCCTTTTCTTGCAAAGAAGGGAAAGGAAATGAGTGCCGTATAGTCGTTTGCCTGTTCGCACACGACGCATTCAGAACAAACGGATGATTCGTACGCGAACCGTCCGTTTTTTTGCAGGAACATGCGGGGGATGCCGCGCAGCGATGAAGCGTTTCCGATGGGTTTCTTATGTTGAGCAGCCTCGAAACGGTTAGAATCACGATATACCGGCAAGCATCGTCGCCCGGATACCACGGCACTTTTCAGAAATGTCTTTGGAACTGCGATGATCGCAACGATTCCACGATAACGCAAGCGGCAGTACAGCCGTGGTCAATTACAACGGTACGTATTACTACTATGTCCGCAACGGGCAAAACGACATTATCCGTCTGATTGACGGTGAAAACAATACCGTAGTAGAATATGCCTATGATAGCTGGGGCACACCGCTGTCCACCACCGGCACCTTGGCAAGTACATTAGGCGCGCAAAACCCGTTCCGCTACCGTGGGTATGTCTACGACTGGGAGACCGGGTTCTATTACCTGCAAAGTCGCTACTACGATCCGACCGTAGGGAGATTTATTTCTGCGGATGTTTTTCTTTCCACCGGCCAGGGCGTGCTTGGGCACAATGCTTATTCATATTGTGGGGATAATCCCGTTTCAAGAATAGACTGTAATGGTGCAAGTTGGGAGGATTTCTGGGAATGGCTGAAGAGCCTGTTTGGTGGTGGTAATAATTGTGCAGGAAATGGCAGAGATGTGGAGACAACAATGGAAACTACGGCAATAACAACAACGCCAACAGCTGTAGCAATTCCTACTCCATCTCCAAACCCACAAGAACAAGCTGTTGCTATTGCCAAAGAATATGGTGCTACAAGTGAAGCATTAAAAATGATTAATAAGGCTGCAGGAAATATTGGAGCGCCATATCAATCGCCGCCGAAAGACGAAGGAACTTATGATTGTGCAAGTTTGGTTTATGAAGCTGCAAGAACAATTGATAATAGTTTTAGTGGAGGATCATGTCGTAAGCAACGTAAATATTTTAGTGGAGAAATAGGAAAAAACAGATGGACATTTCATGATGCAGAGGATTCTCTGAAAAAAGAAATGGAAATAATGATGCCGGGTGATTTGATTTATTGGAAGGGTAGTGGCTCACACGGACATGTAGCCATCTATTTGGGGGGGGAATATATATTAGATGCAACTATATCTGGTGGCGGGGTAGCATTCCGACCTTTCTTTGGATATACGAATAATAACCCAGATGCTAAATATAGTGGTTTTGCAAGATTTATTGGTCAGTAAGGACCAATGCTATGAAAACGAGGACAAATGCTATGAAAAAAATACTCCCCTTATTCATATTAATTGGAGTTTCTTCTATTGTGATTATGGGATGCGTTCTAGAAAATCATTATCTTAAACAACAAGAATCACCAGAACCAAGAACACAGGATAGTAGCATATCAACAATAGAAGAAATAGAGAGCTATGTTTGCAACATCCAAACATCGGTATCTAGCGGATTGGACTACGGGTGTGATTTGGTATGTTGGATAGATGGTTTTGGATTTCTCTATAATGTAGATAATCCAGGATCTGCAGAGGACTACTCTATTCATTTTAGGCTTAATGAGCTTAATAATTCATGTGTTATTTATTCTGTTTTTCTTCAAAAAACAGCTCCAACTTTTATTTCATATAAAATTGGTGAATTGAGATATGGATTACCTTTGTCAAACAATATATATGGGATTCCATATTTGATAAATGTACGGCTTTGCGATTCAGCCGATCTAAAACCCGTTTGGATTGATAGGACATTGCTTCATCAAAAAACAGAAAGGGAAATTGAGAAGTCAGGAGTTGGAGTCATTCGTAGATACAATTCAGAAAACCAAGAAATAATAATGTCTTTGGCTGAACTAAATCAAAAAAAAGGCGATTTTCCTGTTTCAATAAATCAAGAGACAATTGACAAGGAGGAAATGTGTCTATCAATAACACCAAATACCATAATAATTGTTTGGGGAGAAGATATGGAAATGCTGGTTACTGCTAACAGCTTTTTTCGATTACTAAATGCTGGGTATATAGGTGAGTATAATGAAAAAGAGAGTTATTTTCCCATTGGTTTTTATATAGGGATTGAAGATAATCGATTGATCTATCTGCAAGAACTATATGAATCATAACTATGATGATAGACTGTCAAATACGCAGTGGAGTTATCGTACAATGTATTCAAAGTTCGGATTGAGTTTTTGGAAGAATTTCTTTTCAAAGCCTAAAGGATGGGTTACCTATCCGCTAAAAAAAGAATAGGCAAGGAGGTTTTATGGTTAGATGCTTCTTAAAGAATACACATGGCATAATCGAAATAAATTATTATGATGTTTTGCGTAATATGACAATAAGGGAAAACAAAGAGCTCTGGAGTTACCGTTTTTCCAATTCCGTTTGCCACTTACTCTACTGATAGAAAGGATAGAAAATGAAAAAATATGTGTTTATTGGATTAATCATTTCCGTAGTTATAATCGCTGTTGCGTTTGGATTCTTTATTATCCATCGGTTTTATCTTCCTTCATCTTCGTATATGCGGTCACTATCCCTTCCTAATCTAAACTCGAAGCTTGAAGATGTAAAGTCGCAGTATGACATCAATGATACAACGGAAACTGTTTCTCAATATGGCATTCCACAAGTTATCATTCGACTTGACGATAGAATTTTAACTTTTATTCCAGACAACGCCCAATTTGCAACAGACATAAACGACTATTCTAAAAACTTTATCTTAAATCAAGTGCAAGTAACAGGAGGCGATTATAAGATAAATAGCGTCGGGATAGGAAATTCGCGAAAGGAAGTAGAAGAAGCTTTTCGATCTTTTCATAAATGCGCTGAAAAGCCAAGCATCGGTGCAGGGTATTATGATGAGGATTATGTTTTTATCAGGTTTCTCTATGACCAAAATGATCAAGTTATTTTGATTACAATTGCTAATGAGGTTTAATAACTAGAACGAAAAGGATGGTTCAAAACCATTGAAGAGAAAAGTATTTATTCGTTATTTGCGTGGAGAGATTGATCTCAAAACATTTCTTGACATTGTGAAAGAGGATCCTTCTCTTTCGCTGGCCTTAAAAGGTGTTGTGCCTCAGGAAGCTTTACAAG
>ENA-OROD01001165-OROD01001165.1-human-gut-metagenome-genome-assembly--contig:-NODE-1165-length-22121-cov-9.475664_pt1 | contig 22121 bp, 16 predicted proteins | sample MGYA00242123_ERZ509038 | MGnify/ENA primary metagenome ERZ509038 (study PRJEB26280, sample SAMEA2338719) | human gut metagenome | biome: human gut; feature: human-associated habitat; material: faeces... | reverse complement strand
CACAGCTCGGACGAGCACCCCTGGTTCATCGAGAGCCGCAAGTCGGTGGATAACCCCTACCGAGACTACTATATCTGGAAGCCGGGCAAAGACGGCCACGAGCCCAACAACCGGGGCGCCAGCTTCGGCGGCTCGGCCTTGGGCGGCTGAGGGGCTTCCGGTTTCTTCACCGGGGCGGCAGGGGCCTTGGGCTTGGAGCGGGAGGCGCTTCCCAGAGCGCTCTTGGGCTTTTCTTCCTTCTCCGGCACGGGGTCGGGGACTTCGTAAGTCACCTGCACCTTGGCGCTCTGGGCACCGAAGCCCAGGAAGCCGGACTTGGCCTGCTGCAGCACCGTGACGGACACGCTGTCACGATCCAGCCCCAGCTGGCTCAGCGCGGATTCAATGGCAAGATCGATGGTCTTGCCGGAAGTGATAATCGACTTTTCCATGGTTTATTCCTCCATAGACTTGGGCGCGTAGCGGTCAGGGTCATAGTTGCGGCCCTTGCAGAAGGGACGGTCGGAGACGCCGGACAGAGGCGCGTTTTCTTCCCTTGCGGCTTCCTCCACAATGCCCTTCCGGGCGGCGTACTCCTTGGCAGCCGCGGCCTTGGCGGCCTGCTCCTGATCCCGCTGCTGCTTTTCCAGCTTCTTCTTGCTGGTGTTGGCGGTGATGCCGTCGGGATTGGAGGCACGGCGCTCGGCGCGGACGCGCTCCTTCTCGGCTTCGATGCGCTCCTGCTCCAGCGCCTTCTGCAGGCGCACGGCATCCTCTGCGTCATAGATCTTGCGGTAGTGGCTGGTCATAATGGGGTCGGAGATCATTCTCACCACGCCGCCGATGAACCAGTACAGGGACAGTCCGGCGGAAACGGTGAAGCCGATCCACAGAGACATCAGGGGCATCATCCACATCATGACCTTCATGGACTGGTTCTGCTGGGAATTCTTGGCAGTCTCCTTGTCCTGAACGCCCTTCTCGTCGGTGATGACGGAGTCGTTGGTCTTCTGGCTGATGACCATCTGCAGCAGCTGACAGGCGGCAGAGGTCAGGGCGATGAGGAACGCACCGATGTGCGCCCAGTCCCACACCCAGCTGGCGGAGAAGACATTGAACTGGGGCACAGCGCCCAGGTTAATGCCCAGAAAATCGAAATTGATACCGGCGAGAACGACTTCGCTGATGTCGGGGATGGCGGCGCGCAGTTCAGCCGCGTACTGGGGGATCAGCTGCGCGGCGACGACCTGCTCGTAGGCAGCATTGGAAGTGAACATATCCGGCGCAGCCGTCTTAATGACCTCCACGATCTGCTTCGCCGTGTCGGCGGACTGCATCAGGATGTAGGTGATGGGCTGGCGGATAACGGCGAACAGGGGGAACAGAATCAGAATGGGAATGAAGCTCCACAGGCAGCCGCCGCCCATGGAAACGCCCTCGGATTTCTGAAGTTCCTGAATGGCCTGATTCTGACGCTGGGGGTCATCCGCGTATTTCTGCTGGATGGCCTGCATCTTGGGCGTCAGACGGGACATCTTCATCATGCTCTTCTTGGACTTCGCGTTCAGGGGCAGCAGGATCAGCTGCACGATGACGGCGAACAGGATCATGGCGACGCCGTAGTTGTGGGTCGTTTCATACAGGACTGACAGCAGCCACCCAAACGGCACGGTTATGATGTCCGATAATTGGAATGCGAGAAACATTGCCTTTCCTCCTTAGAGATTCATGGTCATGGTACCGGGTCGTAGATATCCCCGCGGTAGAAGGGATTGCACCGCAAAAACCGCTTCAGGGCAAGCCAGCCACCCTTAAGGATACCGTACTTGCTGATGGCTTCGTAGGCATAAGCGGAACAGGTGGGGCGAAACCGGCACCGTGCCGGAAACGCCGGAGAGATCCAGCGCTGATAAAACCGAATGAGAGCAAGAAACATCTTCTTCATAACCGCAGCTTAAGTCTCTACTTTCTTCAGAAGCCCTGCTTTTTTCGCAAGGGTGAGATAACTTGCCGTCAGCTTCTCAAAGGGAGCCTCCACGGCCTTCGTCCTTGCCACCACCACGATGTCCCAGCCGGGCTGGAACTTTTCCTCGTTCAGGCGGTAGACCTCCCGGATGCGGCGGCGGGTGCGGTTGCGCACGTGGGCTTTGCCCAGCTTTTTGCTGACGGTGACGCCCACCCGGTTCCCGTCCGTGCGGTTCTTTCTGGCGTAAAGCACCAGAAGGCCGTCGGCAACGCCGGAGGTGTGATACAGGCGCCTGAAAATATGGTTGAGCTTCAGGCTGGTTGAATACTTCATACTGTTTCCTCGCTAAAAAGGGAGCGGGGCGAATGTTCCATTCACCCCGCTGTAGCTCCCGTTTCGCTCTTAAGCGCTTTTTCCGCTCTAGGGTGTATCTGAAAACTGGCGAAATGACCGGCAGCGAGGGATTTTTGTCCTGAGCAAGCCATTTTTCCACAGGAATACTTGTTGTATTTCAAGGAAAAATGGCGCGGCGCAGGGCAAAAGACCCGCTGATTGGGCATTTTGACAGTTTTCAGATGCACCCTAGTAACCCACGGACATACGCATCAGGCGGACAGAACCTTGCGGCCCTTCGCACGACGGCGGGCCAGAACCTTGCGGCCGTTGGAAGTAGCCATTCTCTGGCGGAAACCGTGAACCATGGAACGGTGACGCTTGCTGGGCTGGTAGGTACGCTTCATCTAAGATACACCTCCTGTCAAAATACAATATGCTCAACAGCCTTTCGGCCGCAGCAACACAAATTCAGACCGATACTACGGTCATACCCGTTTATTATAACCGAAGAACGCGGTTTGGTCAATCTTTTTTTCGTTCTTCCGTCAGTCAATTTTCAAATTCGGGCCGGAAAAGGTTTCATCCAGCTTGGAAAGGACGCGATTGTATTCTTCTGTCCCCGGCTCGTAGGGGGTGGGCTGGAAATTATTCCGTCCGGCGACGGAGCTGACGCTGGCGGGTACGATGGTCAGTTGTCCCAATCTGACCGTTCCCTCCGCGTCCCGGATGACCTCCTGCTGCACCAGCGCCGTGTCATAGTCTTTGGGAGCGCCGTTTCCGCCGAAGCTGAAATTCCCCAGAGAGTAGAAAATGATACCGCCGCCGTATTCCTCAATGGGCTGCAAAACATGGGGATGGGAACCGAACACGATGTCCGCACCGGCGTCAATGGCGGCGTGACCCACCTGCTTCTGTTCTTCGGTGGGGTGGTATGTACCCTCCACGCCCCAGTGGGGGGCGAAGATGATTAAGTCCACCCCCTGCTCCCGCAGGGCAGCAATCTTTGCGGTCATGTCCGCCACATCCAGCTTGTAGTACACGGCGGCATACAGCCCGATGGTCAGGCCGCTGCCCGTGGTGACCACGGCGGTGCTGTCCCGCTCCACGTAGGGGACGCCCGCCTGTTCCAGCACCGCCAGCGTGGACGCGTAGCCGTTTGCGCCGTAGTCCATGGAATGGTTGTTGGCCACAGTCACGGCCTCGATGGAATTCTCCGTCAGGCAGTTTACGTAAGCCGTGGGGCCATGGAACACATGCTTCTTCTGCATGGGGTTACCCTCGTCGCACAGGGGGCCTTCCAGATTCACCATGGAGAACTCGTCGCCCGCAAAATAGTCGATCACGTTGGCGAAGGGATAGGCGTAGTCATCGCCCACGGTCTTGATAAAGCCGGATTCCGCGTAATAGTTGGTCGGGTTGCTGCCGAAGGTGCAGTCCCCCGCGAAGGTCAGAAGAAAGTGTTCCTCCGTGGGCTGCGTTTCCGTGGGAAGGGTCTCTGGCTGAGACGTTTGGGTCGGCTGCGTCGTAGCGGCCTGCGTTTCCGGCAATGTGGGCGCAGTGGTTTCAGGCGCGGCGTGGCCGCAGCCCGTCAGCAGCAGCGCCAGCAGAACGCAGACCGGTAAAAATCGGATCTTCACCGGATTCAGGCGTTGTCCTGAGCGCGCTTCTTCATCAGATTGCGCATACGGGCTGCGTGATCCAGCTCCCGCTTGCGGATGCGCAGGCTCTTGGGCGTGCATTCCAGCAGCTCGTCGTCCGCCAGGAATTCCAGGCACTGCTCCAGAGAGAGGATGCGGGGGGGCGTCAGCCGGAGGGCTTCGTCAGAACCGGCGGCGCGCATATTGGTCAGCTGCTTCTTCTTGCAGACGTTCACGGTCATATCCTCGTTGCGGCTGCAAACGCCCACGACCATACCGGCGTAAACCGACGTGCCGGGGCCGATGAACAGCGCGCCCCGCTCCTGCGCCGCCGCGAGACCATAGGCCACGGCTTCGCCGGTCTCAAAGGCGACAAGGGAACCCACCTGCCGCCGCTCGATCTCGCCCTTCATGGGGGCGTAGGAATCCAGCACGGAGGACATGACGCCCTCGCCACGGGTATCGGTGAGGAATTCGTTGCGGTAGCCGAACAGGCCGCGGGAGGGAACCAGAAATTCCAGACGGTAGCGGCTGCCCATGGGGGTCATGCCCAGCAAATCGCCCTTCCGCTTGCCCATTTTCTCAATGACGGAACCCATGCACTCCTCCGGCACGTCGGCGACCATCCGCTCGATAGGCTCGCAGACCTTGCCGTCGATGACCTTGGTCAGCACGCGGGGGGTGGACACGGAGAACTCGTAGCCCTCCCGGCGCATGGTCTCCATGAGGATGGACAGGTGCATTTCGCCCCGCCCGGCCACGTTGAAGGAATCCGTTCCCTGCTCGGTGACGTGGAGGGAAACGTCCTTGAGAAGCTCCTTTTCCAGCCGGTCGCGGAGGTTCCGGGAGGTGACGAACTTGCCCTCCTTGCCTGCGAAGGGGGAATCGTTGACGGCGAAGGTCATTTCGATGGTGGGGTCGGAAATTTTCACGAAGGGCAGCGGCTCCACGCACTCCGGGGCGCACAGGGTGCGGCCGATGGTGATATCCGCCATACCGGACAGCGCCACGATCTCACCGGCGTGAGCCTCCTGGACGGGGTTCTTGCTCAGGCCGTCGAACTCGTACAGCGCCACGACCTTGCCCTTGGTTTTCACGTTCGCGTCATGGAAGTCGCAGATGGTGACCTCCTGATTGACCTTGATGGTGCCCCGCTCCACACGGCCGACGGCGATACGGCCGACGTAGTCGTTATAGTCGATGGAAGAGACCAGCAGCTGCAGCGGCGCGGTGTCGTCGCCCTCGGGGGCGGGAATATAGTTGACGATGGTCTCGAACAGGGGGGTCAGGTCGGTGCCTGCCTCGTCGGGACTGTAGGAAGCCGTACCCTGACGGCCGGAGCAGAACACGGTGGGGCTGTTGAACTGCTCGTCGGTGGCGTTCAGATCCAGCAGCAGCTCCAGCACCTCGTCCATGACCTCATGCACCCGGGCGTCGGGCTTGTCGATCTTGTTCACGGCCACGATGACCTTGTGACCCAGCTCCAGCGCCTTCTGCAAGACGAAGCGGGTCTGGGGCATGGGGCCTTCGGCGGCGTCCACCAGCAGAATGACGCCGTTGACCATTTTCAGAATGCGCTCCACCTCGCCGCCGAAATCGGCGTGACCCGGGGTGTCCACGATGTTGATCTTGTAGTCCTTATAATGCACGGAAGTGTTCTTTGCAAGAATGGTGATGCCCCGCTCCCGCTCCAGATCGCCGGAGTCCATGACCCGCTCCACAGTGGCCTGATTTTCCCGGTAAATGCCGCCCTGCTTGAGCATTTCGTCCACCAGCGTGGTCTTGCCGTGGTCAACGTGGGCGATGATGGCAATGTTGCGAATTTTATCCTGAGGTACCATGAAAAAGTCTCCTTTTGAAACCGAATTACACAAAATATCGACTATAGAGTATAGCACATTGACGAAATAAATGCAATAATTTTGTTGGATATTCCGAATATTTTTGTGCTTTCCCGAAGAAAAGGGGCGGAGCCTGCGGCTCCGCCCCTGGGAAAATCGGATATTATTCAGCTCTCGTGCCGAAGTTGACGGAGGTGTCGCCCTGCTCGTTGGTGCCGAACTCGTAGTCCTTGCCGGGGAGTACGGCGTTCATCAGGATGCCAACCAGCGCCGCCACGGCCAGACCGGACAGGCTGATGGTCACGCCGCCGACGGGGATGACGATGGCGCCGTTGTAGGTCACGCCAACGGCCAGACCCATGATCATGGCGGCGACCAGAACATTGCGGCTCTTGGTGAAGTCCACGTTGTTCTCAACCACGTTCCGCACGCCTACGGCGGAGATCATACCGTACAGCACCAGACTCACGCCGCCCATGGTAGCGGCAGGCATGGCAACGATCAGCGCGGCAAACTTGGGGCAGAAGGAGAGGATGATGGCAAACAGGGCGGCCAGACGGATGACCTTGGGGTCATAGACCTTGGACAGCGCCAGAACGCCGGTGTTCTCGCCGTAGGTGGTGTTGGCCGGTGCGCCGAAGAGGGCGGCCATGGTGGTTGCGAGGCCGTCGCCCACCAGCGTGCGGTGCAGGCCAGGGTCAGCCACGTAATTCTTTTCCACGGTGGAGGAAATGGCGCAGATGTCGCCGATGTGCTCCACGACAGTCGCCAGAGAGATGGGAGCGATGGTGATAATGGCGGTCAGCAGCATACCGCTGTCAAAATCCTTGCCGAAGATGGAGAAGGCGGTGTTGCCCCAGATCACGGGCAGGCCGACCCAGTCGGCCTCGGCCACCGTCTTGGCAACATTTGCCCGGGCGGCGGGGTCAACGATCATGGCGAACAGGTAGGAGCCGAGAACGCCCAGCAGAATGGGAACGATCTTCACCATGCCCTTGCCCCAGATGTTGCAGACCACGACGACCAGGATCGCGACCAGCGCGACCCACCAGTTGCCGCGGCAGTTATTGATGGCGGAACCGGCCAGAGACAGGCCGATGCAGATGATGATGGGGCCGGTGACGATGGGCGGGAAGAAGCGCATGACCTTCTTCGCGCCGAAGAGCTTGAAGAAGAGCGCCAGAACCAGATATACAAGACCCGCCACGGCGACGCCGAAGCAGGAGTAGGTCAGCGGGATGTCCTGTCCGGAAGCGGTGACCAGACCGTAAGCACCCAGAAACGCGAAGGAGGAGCCGAGGAATGCGGGAACCTTCCGTCCGGTGATGAGGTGGAACAGCAGCGTGCCGAGACCGGCAAAGAGCAGGGTAGTGGATACGTTCAGTCCGGTGATTGCGGGAACCAGAACCGTTGCACCAAACATTGCGAACAGGTGCTGCAGGCCCAGAACCAGCATTTTGGGGGTACCCAGAGTACTTGCGTCATAAACCGCGTCGGTATTCTTTTCGGGAGTAGCCATAAAAATCATCCTTTCTGTTTTTTGCAAATCTACGTGTTTTCATGAAAAAAGAGGCCCTAGGGCTGACCTAAGACCTCCTTTTCACACACTTCTGTGACAGTATACCTCTTTTTTTCCGATATTGCAAGGAAATATGCCAGATCCCACCGCCAAAATATGAACGATTTGTAAAGCGGTTTTTGTGGATTCTGCCATTGGGGGGGGCAAAACCGGCAGCGCCGTCAGGCGATGCCTTCCTGATTAAAATCAAAGATTTTAATCAGGAAATAGTATCAGTGTATCAGGAAGCCCCGCAGAGTTCGCCGCTCGCAAACGGCAAAACAACATCCGGCTGCCGCACGACAGCCGGATGTTATGCTTATTTTGCATCCCGCGGGGGATTTTTCGGCTTTCCCGCTTTGTGTCGGTACTCGCCCTTGGCGTCGAAATTCGCCATGGCGATCAGGTTGATGGCGATGGTGCCGATCAGCAGAAGGACTGCTTCCCATATCAGACAGTTTACCGCGCTCCACACCATGTCCATCGAATCCATACTGCCGTAACCGGCGGTGACGATGGCCATGATAACGGTGAGGATCAGCCCCAGCCCGCCGAGGATCATCCCTGCGATCCGCTGGGTGAACCGCCATGCGCGGACGCTGCCCATGCCGAAATAGCAGCGGTAGCCGAAGTAGTAGTTGGCCTCCTTCGGCGCGAGAAACAGATACGCCAGTCCAAGGATCAGCGCGATGACCGGGCCGATCATCACGGCGACGCGGCACACGCCCACCAGACTGCCGAAAACCTTGCTCAGGTCGGGAAGCAGCGAGGCAGGGTCAAAGCCGTCCATCACGCTTTTGATGGAGGCAATGTCCAGCGAGCCTTCCGTGGCGGCGGTGATTTCAGTTGGGATCGTGCTCATTATTTTTCCTCCAGGAATTTGCTGATCTCCCGCATAAAGCTGCCCGCATCCTGGAACCGGTGGTAGATGGAGGCAAAGCGGATGTAGGCCACCTCGTCCAGAGGCTTCAGGCGCTCCATGACCATCTCGCCGATCTTGTCGGTGCTGATCTCCCGCTCCAGCGTGTTCTGGATGGTCTGCTCGATCTCGGTGGTGATGCGGTCGAGGTCAGTGACGTCCACTTTCCGCTTGTCAAAGGCGCGGATCATGGAATTGAGAATTTTGTTGCGGTCAAAGTTCTGGCGGGAGCCGTCCCGCTTCACAACGATGATGGGCAGGCTTTCCACGATCTCATAGGTGGTGAACCGGCGCTGGCAGCCCATACACTCCCGGCGGCGGCGGATGCTCAGGCCGTCCTCCGAGTGGCGGGAATCGACGACCTTGCTTTCCTGATCGCCGCAAAACGGACATTTCATGGGAAAAACACTCCCTTCCCCAATACTATTCCTGACATTATAGCAGATGTTGGCAGAACTGTCCAGTTTTTTTTCACCGGCGGGGTTCGACGGGATTCGCTGTTGCCTTTTGCGCCGGTTTCGGTTAAAATGGGGACACTACATCTACCTGAAAAGGAGAACCTTATGTCTAAAAAGCTGCTGTTTGCCCTGTGGGGCGGTCTGTTTATTTTGTGCGCGGGGCTGGGATTTATCCCCGGCTTTTCTCAGAATGTCAGCGCGGGAGCGCAGGCTGTGCTGACGGTGCTGGCTGTGGCATTTTTCGCGCCGCCCGCGTGCCTGATTTACGGCGCGAAAAAGGAGAAAGACGCACGCACACTGAAGCTGGTGCGCGGCATTTCGCTGCTGTCGCTGGGGCTGACGCTGCTGGCACTGGTGCTGAACGTGCTGTCCGCCATGGGGACGGTGACCATGGGAAACGTGTTGTTCGCCGTGCTGATCGTGGTGTCCAGCCCCATGGTCTGCAGCGGCTATTGGGCGCTGAGCCTGTTCCTGTGGGCGTGTCTTCTGATCGTCAGCCACTCGCTGCTGAGGAAGAATTTTAACTGAATCTTTACCACATCTTGTGTATACAAGTGGAAGAGAACCACTACCTGTAGTGCGTTAACTCAAAAGAGGTAAAACGTCGAAAAATGGCTGTGCTATATTCCCAAACGGATAAGGGAACCTCTGATACAAACGGCAGATCGTTGACAGCTGGTTGAATACTATCCGCAGCCAAGCCGGCGATGATTTTTCGGGGGTTCCGGGAGGAAACTCTGAAAAAATCGGGAGGGTTTGGTATGATAAGAAGGTTGGTAGCCAGAGGGTTGCTGTCAGTTGTATTGGCGGCAGCTCTTTTTTCGTTGTTCCGACTTCCCGCCGGAGCGGCGACGGTGTATCAGGAGATCACCGGCATGGAGGAACTGACCAGCGGGCAATACGTGCTGGTGACACCCTTTGGCGACGCGCCGGGTATCCTGCTGGGAGAAGATTTTGTGATTTCCGCCACGAAACCCACCTTCACCGGCGACACGGTTGCCGCCGGTGCGGAATGGAACCTGACGGTGACGGAGAACAGGGTCATCCTGACGGACGCTCACGGCGTGTCCGCCGCACCCATGGAAGGCGACAGAAACGGCATCGCCGCCGGGACGTATGAATGGCAGGTTCTCTGGGATGGCAAATATTTTTCCTTTCACGGCTGCAACGGAAGCGAGCCGGTGACGCTGGTCTCCGATACGCTTCTTGAGAATGACTTCCTTGCATGCAGGGACGCCGATATTGAGGAAGCACCGGACTCCTACGTCAGCATCTTTACGCTGTACCGGCGCATGGAGGTGCAGGACGACCCGGAGCCGGAGGAGCTGGAGGAGCCGGGAGAAGTGGTGGAAACGTCGCCCAGTGTGACCGTTTTGCCCGAGGGCGGCACGATCCGCGCCGGGGAGGAGATTACCCTGACCTGCGAGGACGAAAGCGCCGACATTTATTACGCAGTCTCCGCCGACGGGGTGAATTACCAGCCCGATGCGCTGTATGCCGGGCCAATTTGCTTTGAAAAGGACTTCGGAGCGGCGTATCTCAAGACATATTCCATCGCCGGGGGCTGCGAACCCGGGGAAGTGACCCCGGTCATTTTCACGGAAGAATTTGACCTTGACTGGAATCTGTACTTCGGTCAGCTCCACGCCCACACCGATATTTCCAACGGCGCCGGGAGCGTGGAGGAAGCGTTCCAATACGCGTCGCAGGTGGATGGTCTGGACTTTTTCGCCGTGACCGACCACAGCGATTCCTTTGACAACGCTGATATGGGCGCCATCGACGCGGATGGCGCGGACATCAGCGCTGACTGGGCGGCTGGGAAGCAGGCGGCCGCTTCCGTGACCAATGGGGATTTTGTGGGGCTTTTCGGCTTTGAGATGACATGGCCTGAAGATAAGCAGCTGGGGCACATCTCCACCTTCAATACCCCCGGCTGGCAGACCAGAGATCAGGAAGCGTTTACCAACGTCACCGCCGCGCTGGAAAATTACTATAAGGCGCTGACCTCCGTCCCCGGTTCCGTCAGCCAGTTCAACCATCCGGATACCGTTCATGGGGATTTTGAGCGGTTCGACCACTACAGCCCCCAATATGACGCGGCAGTCTCCCTGCTGGAAGTGGCCGGGGAGGACGGCGTGGTGGACTGCGAGTATTATGATCTGGCGCTGGACAAGGGCTGGCACGTCGCGCCCACCAACAACCAGAATAACCACAACGGCCAGTGGGGCGACGCCAGCGACGCGCGGACTGTGGTACTGGCGAAGGATCTGACGGAGGAAGCGCTGTACGCTGCCATGAAGGACCGCCGGGTCTACGCCACGCAGGACAGTGACCTTGCCATTTATTATGAGCTGAACGGTACGGTCATGGGCAGCATCCTCCCCAAATCGGAGGAAGCGGAAATCACCGTTTTCCTGAGCGACCCCACGGACGAGGCCATCGGCAGCGTGGAAGTGGTGGCCGACGGTGGGGAAGCGATTGTCCGGCAGTGGGTGGAGACACCCACAAAAATGCTGGAGCTGTCCGTCCCAGGCGGATGCAGCTATTATTATCTCCGCGTCACCCAGCCGGATGGGGACGTGGCCGTGACCGCGCCCGTGTGGATGGACGGGTATGACGACATTGGCATCGGGAGCTTTACGTCGGACACGGACGCCCCTGTCCGGGGCGAGAAAATCGGGCTGACGGTGGAGCTGTACAATGACGAGCCGGTGGAATTTGATCTGGACGCGCTGTCGCTTTATGCCGATGAGACGCTTGTCAGCACAGTCTCCGATCTGGGAGAAGTTGCGGGGATGAGCACGCTGGACTACACCTTCTCCTACGCCCACCCGGAACTGGGCGTGACGGAGTTCCGGGCCGTGGCAACCGGCAGCGTAAACGGGGATCTGCGCACCTATGAGGACACGCTGAGCCTGAGCTTCCACGTCCCGGAGCAGGTGAAGCGCATCTCCGTGGACGCTTCCCACGGCAATTCCGGCACCGGCAAGCTGAACCGGCTGGCGGAAATTGCCGCCCAGAACAGCATTTCGGTGAAGAAATTTAAGACGGAACTGCCCAAGGACAGCGACATCCTGTTGATAACCGCCCCGGCGGAGCCGTTTGACGAAGAATTTGTGGAGAAAGTCAGGACGTTTGTCGAAAACGGCGGCACGGTCATTCTCTGCGGCCAGTCGGACATGGGCGACCTGAGTCTGCACACCTCCGGCGAGATGAACAAACTGCTGGAAGCCATGGGCGCAACCGTGCGCCTGAACGACGACACTGCGAGCAGTATATCCACCAACGTGTTCAACCCTGACAGCGGCCTGACGAAATCCCTGACGCAGGAGCAGACCTACACCCAGCGCGCCGGATGCACCGTAAATCCGGGGAACGGCACCTGGCTGGTGAAGGGGCGTGATACCACCCACAGCATGGACGCGGACGGCGACGGACAGGACACCGGTGAAAACGCGGTGCTGCTTGCCTGCGAGGAACTGGCAAACGGCGGCAAGGTGTACGTCAGCGGCGGACTATTTCTGGCGGACGACGCCATGAAAGAACCGGACAATATCTGGAAGCGCGTCAGCGGAAATCAGGGGATCGCGGAAGCGGTGCTGGGAATCGAGCCGCTGGTCACCATTGACGAAATGCGTTCCGGCGGGGACGGGGAGGTGTTCCGCATCCGGGGGTGGGCGACCTCCGGAACGTCCCATCCCGGGAACATCTTCCCCAACACCATTTATCTACAGGACGATACCGGCGGCGTGGCGCTGGAGCCGTTTACGGAGGACGGCATCGAAGTCGGCACGCCCATAGAAGTGGTCGGGCAGAAGGAAGTGGTCGGGCGGAAGGAAATCCGCGGCGGCAACGTGGTGCTGAAGATTATCGACTACGATAAGAAGCTGGACGAGCCGCTTTACAACTACACGCCGGAAACCACCCCGAACAAGACCGCCATGGACTACGAAGCAAACGGCGGCCGCCTGATGCAGGTGGAGGGCAGGGTGACGGATGTGACCTACAGCGTCGGCGGCAAGGGCGTCTCCCGCATCACCCTGAAGGACGGAAACGGCGATCTTGCGGAAATTCTCATCGAGGACGACATTGTGTCCGGCGCAGACGGGAAAAACAACCTTGCGTCTCAGGTGAAAAGGGGGCGCACCGTGCGGGCAATCGGCATTCTCCATCTGGACAGCGACGGCACGCCGGTTCTCCGGGTGCGCAACTGCGACGAGGTGGTCTACGTGCCGCCCGTCCCGGTTTCCCTGGGTTCCCGCAGAAATCCCCGCACCGGCGATTTGATCTGGATCGCCGTCGGGGTGATGGTGCTGTCCGGAATCGGGCTTGCAGTGCTGCTGAAGAAGAGAAAAAAGTAAAAAATTATGCCGGGGGAGGTCAGCCCCCGGCATTCTTACATTAAATGTGTATGTACTGCTTATACGAGTTTTTAATAAAACGCTTAAAAGCGTTTTATTAGGCCGCAGGATTGCGGCCAGCGGCCACTGCCGCTAAAAAACGAAGTCAATACATTTCTTACCGCCGCCCAGGCGGTCTGCCGTGTAACGGCAGAATAAAATGATGAAATCATTTTATTAAGAAATAGTATTATTCAGCCTGTCCGCCTTGCAGAACAGGACGAAGCCGATGGCGAAGATGACGACCAGCGTACCCACGGCGATGTTTTCGTTTTGCAGCTCCAGCCCGAAGACATGGAACGACCGTCCGTCGGTGAGCTGACTGACCACGGCGATCAGGGTCGTACCAAGGAAGGACGCGCCCTTGCCGCAAATGTCCATGAGACCGAAGTATTCGCCGCTGCGCTCCGCCGGGATGATTTTCCCGAGGTAGCTGCGGCTCAGCGCCTGAATGCCGCCCTGAAACATACCCACCAGAACCGCCAGTACCCAGAACTGCCACTGGGACACAAGAAATACCGCGAACAGGGTAATGCCGGTGTAGCAGAGGATGCAGATCTTAATGAGCAGCCCCGTGTCGTACTTGGCGGAGAACCGGCCGAAGGCGATGGAGCAGGGGAAGGCCACGAACTGGGTCAGCAGCAGCGCCAGCAGCAGCCCGGTGGTGTTCAGACCCAGAGCGGTGCCGTAGGCCGTGGCCATGTCGATGATGGTGTAAACGCCGTCGATGAAGAAGAAAAAGGCCAGCAGGTACAGGAAAATATGCTTCTGCTGCCGAACCTCCCGGAAGGTGTCTCTCAACCGACGGAAGGTGGAAGAAACGGGATTGCCGCCGTGCTCCACGAAGGCGGTCTGGCGGTAACGCTTCAGCAGCGGCTGGGTGCATACGAACCACCACACGGCGGTAATGAGGAAGGAAACGACCATGGCCGTTCCCGCGCCAATGCCGATTTTGCCGCCGAACAGCACCAGAAGCAGGCAAAGAATGAAGGGAATCACGGAGCCGATGTAGCCGTAGGCGTAGCCCATGGAGGAAACCGTGTCCATCCGCTCGTCAGTGGTGACCTCCGGGAGCATGGCGTCGTAGAACACCAGACTGGAGGAATACCCCACTTTGGCGAGAACGAACACCACCAGAAATGCCAGCCATCCCGCGGTCACGCCCATGGCGGTGCAGCCGAGAACGCCCAGAAGCATACAGGCCATGAAAATGGGCTTCTTGAAGCCCCGGTGGTCAGCCAGCGTGCCGCAGATGGGGCCGATGACGGCCACCAGCAGTGTGGAGACGGAACCGGCGTAGCCCCAATAGGACAAATACAATGACTCGTTCAGCCCGCCGGTAGTCGCCAGAGCGTTGAAATAAATGGGAATCAGAGTCGAAACCAGCAGAATGAACGCGGAATTGCCGATGTCATAGAGAATCCAGCTCCGCTCCAATGCGGTGAGTTTGATTTTTTTCACTTCTACCACTCCTTACAGATCAGCCGAAGGCCGGGACGAAATCCTCGCCCAGGGGTTCGCCGGTGCGCATGTGCTCGTCCAGCTGGCTGAGCAGTCCGGGATAGCGCTTGAGCGCGCGGTTGTACAGCACCAGCATTTCGCTGTCCATCCACAGCCAGCGGTCGTCGCCATGTTCCGGCATGAGCTGATCCTCAATGGCCGGGCTGCGGGTCAGGCGCAGCAGGCGCTGGACGCGCTTGCGGTTCTCGCCCACCAGAAACCGGGTGGCGCGGGCCATGTTGCGGACGCAGGCGTTGATGTTCGCCGGGGTGGCGGGGGGATAAAAGAGGGCAACCGTGACGCACTCTCCCCGGGTCAGGCGCATGTGGGCGCTGCCGTCGTAGGTGTGGGGCTGAGGGACGCCGTCGGATTCCAGCAGATACCGGTCGAATTCCGATTCCAGCTCCACATGGCGGGCGCTGCCGTCGGCTTCCTTTTTCTCCACATAGGGGTGGCACAGGGAGTCCAGGCAGTAATGCCCCAGAAGCCCCAGAAGATAGACCCGCCCGGCCTCGCTGCCCGCCTGGGCGCAGACCCGGGCGAAAAATTCCTGCCCGGACTGGGCGTGGAAGACGCCGCCCAGCTGTCCCGTGGCGGTTTTGATCAGGGGGTTATAGTAAAAGAAAATATCCGGCCCGTGCAGACCCATATCGTAAAGCCGCCGGAACCGCTGGATACTTCGGCGGTCGTTGGGACACATCCCGGAGAGCAGCTGCTTTCCGAAGCGGTAATGGGCGTAATTTGCTGGCATGATCGGTCACCTCGTTGTTTTTTCTCACGTTTTCTCATTCTACATGATAATTCGGCAAAAGAGAAGCACTTTTTTCAAAATTCCACTTCAAATTTCTGTAAAGCCGGGGCGTTGCAATGCCAGCGGCACCGTGGTATAATGAACAAAATTGCCATTTTTCGAGGTGCGATATGGAAACACGCAAGCTTTATTATGAAGATTCTCACCTTTCCCGCTTTACATCGGCGGTGCTTTCCTGCGCGAAGGCCGCGGACGGATGGGAGGTCACGCTGGCCGCTACCGCCTTTTACCCCGAGGGCGGCGGTCAGGCGGGGGACTCGGGAACCCTGAACGGCGTCCGGGTGCGCAGTACCCGGGAACGGGAGGGGGCGGTGATTCACCTGTGCGAAGCGCCCCTGGAAGCGGGCGCGGAGGTCACGGGTGTGATCGACTACGACCTGCGCTTTGCGCGGATGCAGCAGCATTCCGGGGAGCATATCGTCTCCGGGATTCTCAACCGCCGCTACGGCTGCCACAATACCGGCTTCCCCATGGGCGCGGACGTCATCACCATCGACTTTGACGGGGTGATTCCGCCCCAGGTGCTGCCGGAAATCGAAGCGGAGGCCAACGGAGCAGTGTGGCAGAACCTGCCCGTGGGGTGCTGGTATCCCAGCCCCGAAGAGCTGCCCGCCATCCCCTACCGCTCGAAAAAAGCCCTTGCATGGCCGGTGCGGATCGTGGAAATTCCCGGCTACGATTGCTGCGCCTGCTGCGGCACCCATGTGGCGGCTACGGGGGAAATCGGCCTCATCAAGCTGCTCAGCGCGGTGAGCTTCCGGGGCGGCACCCGGATCGAGATGGCCTGCGGGTCGCAGGCGCTGGCGCTGCTGAACGCGGCCTTTGACCAGAACCGGCAGGTTTCTCAGGCATTTTCCGCCAAAATAACGGAGACCGGCGAAGCCGCCCGGCGGATGAACGAGCTGCTTTCGGCGCAGAAGTACCGCATGGCTGGTCTGGAAAAGCGGGTCTTTGCCGGAATCGCGGAAAGTTATGGAAACCGCGGCAATGTCCTGCACTTTGAGGAAGGCTTAAGCGCCGACGGCGTCCGGGAACTGGCGGATGCTATCGCGGACAAGTGCGGCGGCACGGCGGCAGTGTTCAGCGGCAGCGACGGCGGTTACGCCTACTGCCTGATCGCCCGTCAGGGCGACCTGCGGCAATTCAATCGGGACATGACCGCCGCGCTCCATGGCCGCGGCGGCGGAAAACCCCTCTGCCAGCAGGGACGGGTGCAGGCTGCGAAGGGTGAAATCGAAGCCTTTTTCGCCGACAGACAGTGAATTTGGTAGTTCGGTGAGGAAAAAGAGGGCGCGAAGCCGCTTTTTGTTCATAAATTCGACTTTTATTCTCTTTGCGCTTATGCTATAATACCCAAAATGACCTGTGCCGCCGAAACTGTTCGGAAGGCACAAAAGGAGAAACATATGGGAGTATTTGAAAAAATTTTCGGCACCCGTTCCCAGCGGGAAATTAAGAAAATCCAGCCCACGGTGGATAAAATTCTGGCGCTGGAGGACGACTACAAGGCGCTTTCCGAGGAAGCCCTGAAGGCCAAAACCGCCGAGTTCAAGAACCGGCTGGATCAGGGGGAGACGCTGGATGACCTCCTGCCGGAAGCCTTTGCCGCCGTTCGGGAAGCGGCCGACCGGGTGCTGGGAATGCGCCCCTATCCTGTCCAGCTCATCGGCGGCATCGTGCTCCATCAGGGGCGCATCGCCGAAATGAAGACCGGTGAAGGCAAGACGCTGGTCGCCATTCTGCCCTGTTACTTAAACGCGCTGACCGGTAAGGGCGTTCACGTGGTCACCGTCAACGAGTACCTTGCCAAGCGTGACTCTGAGTGGATGGGCAAGGTCTACCGCTACATGGGGCTTTCCGTCGGGCTGGTGATCCCCGGCATGTCCCCGGCGGAGCGCCGGGTGGCCTACGCCGCCGACATCACCTACTGCACCAACAACGAGCTGGGCTTTGACTACCTCCGGGACAACATGGCGATCTACAAGTCCGAGCTGGTGCAGCGGGGACACGCCTTTGCCATCGTGGACGAGGTGGACTCCATCCTCATCGATGAAGCCCGCACCCCGCTGATTATTTCCGGCAAGGGGGAGGATTCCTCCAAGCTGTACGAAATGGCCGATCACTTCGTGTCCACTCTGCGCAAGCAGGTCTTCGCCAAGACCGACGAGAAGGAGATCCACGACGACTACGACTGCGACTACATCGTGGACGAAAAACAGCGCACCGTGTCCCTCACCGCCAGCGGCATCGCCAAGGCGGAGAAGTTCTTCGGCGTGGAAAATCTGGCCGACGCGGAGAACGCCACCCTCTCCCACCACATCAATCAGGCCATGAAGGCCCGCGGCCTTATGAAGCGGGACATTGACTACGTCATCAAGGACGGTCAGGTCATCATCGTGGACGAGTTCACCGGCCGTCTCATGTACGGCCGCCGGTACAACGAGGGCCTGCATCAGGCCATCGAAGCCAAGGAGGGCGTGACCGTCGCGGGGGAGAGCAAGACCCTGGCCACCATCACCTTCCAGAATTTCTTCCGGCTCTACGGCAAGCTCTCCGGCATGACCGGCACCGCCCTGACGGAGGAAGAGGAGTTCAGCGCCATTTACAATCTGGACGTGGTGGAGATTCCCACCAACCGTCCCGTCATCCGTATCGACCACCCAGACGTAGTGTACAAGACCGAAGCGGGCAAGTTCCGCGCCATCATCCGGCAGGTGATGGCGTGCCACGAAAAGGGTCAGCCCGTGCTGGTGGGTACGATCTCCATTGAAAAGAGCGAAATCCTCAGCAAGCTTCTGAAGCGGGAGGGCATCCCCCACAGCGTCCTGAACGCCAAGCATCATGAGCAGGAAGCCCAGATCGTGGCGCAGGCAGGCAAGCTGGGCGCCGTGACCATCGCCACCAACATGGCAGGCCGTGGTACCGACATCATGCTGGGCGGCAACGCCGATTTCCTTGCGAAAGCGGAGCTTGCGAGAATGGATTTCCCGGAGGAGCTTTTACAGGAGGCCGACTCCTACGCCGAGACCAGCGACCCGGAAATTCTGAAGGTTCGCCATACCTACGAAGAGCTGCTGAAAAAGCACAAGGCCGCCATTGCACAGGAGGCGGAGCAGGTTCGCGCCGCCGGCGGTCTGTTCATCATCGGCACCGAGCGCCACGAGTCCCGGCGGATCGACAATCAGCTGCGGGGACGTTCCGGCCGTCAGGGCGACCCCGGCGAGAGCCGCTTCTACCTGAGCTTACAGGACGATCTGATGCGCCTGTTCTCCACCGACCGGGTGATGAGCATGATGGACTCCCTGGGTCTGGACGAGGACACACCCATTGACGCGAAAATCCTCAGCAACGCCGTGGAAAACGCCCAGAAGAGCGTAGAATCCCGGAACTTCCGCGCAAGAAAGAACGTTCTGGAATACGATAACGTCATGAACACCCAGCGTGAGGTCATCTACGCCCAGCGGCAGAAGGTGCTGGACGGGGAAGACCTGCGGGAGAACATGATGCAGATGCTCCGCTCCCTTGTGGAGAGCGACGTTTCCACCGCCCTCAGCGGGCATGGCGGCGAGGTGAACGAGGACGGCCTGAAGGGGCTGGCCAACGCCATGGAGGGCATCTACTTCGCCAAAGGCACCCTGGCGTCCCGCCGGGAGCAGCTGCTGGCCATGAATGCCGACCAGCTGACGGACACCGTTTTTGAAATTGCCCGGCACACCTACGAGGCCAAGGAAGCCGCCTACACCCCCAAGATCATGCGGGAGTTGGAGCGTGTGGTCATGCTCCGGGTGGTGGACGAATACTGGATGGACAACATCGACGCCATGGACGACCTGAAGCAGGGCATCGGTCTGCGGGCTTACGGCCAGCACGATCCGGTGGTGGCCTACAAGGAAGAGGGCTACCAGATGTTCGAGGCCATGATCACCGCCATCAAGGAGGAGACCATCCGCCGGATGTTCCTGGTGCAGCTGCGTCCCGCGCAGGAAGTCAAGCGGGAGAAGGTGGCCAAGGAGACCGGCACCTCCGCCCCGGACAAGTCTCAGGTCAAGCGTGCGCCGGTGCGTAAGGAGCACAAGGTCGGCCCCAACGACCCCTGCCCCTGCGGCAGCGGCAAGAAGTACAAGAAGTGCTGCATGCAGAAGGACAAACTCGAAAGTTAAGATAACAGAGAATCGGAAGTAAGGCGCTTTACGCCTTACTTCCGACGCGCGAAAACGAGATTATGATACGAACACAGAAATACGAGACACTCCAATATCTGACCGCCGACGGCATCACCGTCCCCCACGGGTTCACCACCCGTCTTGGCGGCGTCAGCACCGGCACCCAGAGCAGCCTGAATCTGGCCGTAGGCCGGGGGGACTCTCTGGAAAACGTGGAGGAAAACCTCCGCCGCCTTGGCCGCGCCGTGGGCTTCGACCCGGAAAAACTGGTGATGACATTGCAGATCCATTCGGACATCGTCCGGGTGGTGACGGAAAAAGACCATATCGGCCTGTGCCACCGGGACTATCCCAAGTGCGACGCCCTTGTGACAAACACCCCCGGCGTTGCGCTGCTGGTGTTCACCGCCGACTGCACGCCGCTGCTGTTTTTCGACCCCGTGACCGGGGCGGTGGGCGCGGCCCACGCCGGTTGGCGGGGAACGGCCCAGGCCATCGGCGCAAAGGTGGTTCACGCCATGGCGGAGAACTTCGGCGCGAAGCCCGAGAACATCCGCGCGGCCATCGGTCCCAACATCGGCATGTGCCATTTTGAGACCGACCACGACGTCCCCGACGCCATGCGCGCCGCCTTCGGCCCGGAGGTGGACGCCTACATCGAAAAACGGGGCGAAAAATACCATCTGGACTTAAAGCAGATCAACGCCATGGTTCTGCGCCGCTGCGGCGTGAAGCACATTGACTTAAGTAGAGACTGCACCGTGTGCAGCTGCGACCGCTTCTGGTCTCACCGGGCGACCGGCGGGGAGCGGGGGTCCCAGGGCGCGGTGATCGTCTGTCAGGAGGTGACGGGATGAAAAAGGGAATATCCGCGCTGCTGGCGCTTATCCTCTGTCTGGGGTGCTTCACCGGCTGCGTCGGGAGCATCGACAATTCCGCCTACGTCCCCACGGGAGACGCCCTCCTGATGGAGGGGGAGGACCCGGCGGAGGAAACCATCGCGCCGGACTCTCAGGATCTGACGCTGGCCTACTATCCCGACCGCTCCATGAACCCCCTGTACGGCAGCGACTACACCAACCGCGTGGTCATGTCCCTGATGTATCAGGGGCTGTTCGCGGTGGACTCCAAGAACAATACGACCCCCATTCTGTGCTCTCAGTATCAGGTCACCCCGGATAACCGTACATGGACGATCTATCTGGAACCCAACGCGACCTTCTCCGACGGCACCCGGGTCACGGTACAGGACGTGGTCGCGAGCTACGAGCAGGCGCGGCAGAACGTGTATTACAAGGGACGCTTCACCCACATTGCCCGTGTGGAGCTGTCCAGCGACGGCGGCGTGGACTTTTTCCTTGACACGCCGTACCAGAATCTGGCGCTGCTGCTGGATATCCCCATCGTCAAGGCTTCGGAAGTGACCGCGGACAACCCCCTGGGAACCGGCCCCTACTCTCTGGAAGACGGCATCGGCGGCAAGCACTTGCAGCGGGTGGTGGGCTGGTGGTGCAGCAGCGACGACTTAGTGGCGAAGGATTCCTCCATCGCCCTTGTGGAAGCGGAATCCCCTTCCCAGATCCGGGACGAGTTTGAGTTTTCCGGCCTGAGCGTGGTCTGCACCAACCCCCAGACGGATTCCTACGCCGACTACCGCTGCGACTTCGAGCTGTGGGAAGTGGACAGCGGCTTCATGATGTATATCGGCTGCAACGTCACCTACAGTAAATTTTTCGACGACGGCACCCTGCGTACCTTCCTGACCTACGGCATTGACCGGCAGACGCTGGTGGACGACAACTACGGCGGACTGGCGCTGCCCACGACCCTGCCCATTTCCCCCATGTCGCCGTATTACAGCAAAAGTCTGGCAACAAATTATGATTACGACGAGATGCGCTTCATCGACGCGGCCAGCAAATTCCGCGTTCCCACCAACGACAAGGGCGTGCCGAGGACGCTGCAGCTGCTGGTCAACAGCGACGATTCCGCCCGCCTGCGCTGCGCCCGGAACATCGCGGCCACGCTGACGGAGCTGGGTCTTGCCTGCGAGACGGTGGAAAGTCCCACCAGCGTCTACGAAGCCCGGCTTCAGGCGGCCAACTACGACATTTACCTCGGCATCACGAAGCTGCCCACAACGGCGGATCTGTCGGAATTCTACCGGCCGTGGGGCGAAATGAGCTGGGGCGGCCTCGCCAACGAGACGATCTACAACATGGTCAATCAGTCTCTGGCGGACAGAGGCAACTACTATAACCTGCACAAGCTGGTGGCGGACGACGGCCGGATCATCCCCGTGATGGCCGGTTACTACGCCATCTATGCCAAGCGCGGCGTGCTGAGCGACCTGAACCCCGCCCGGGACAACGTGTTCTACTACACGCTGGGCAAGACCATGGAGAGCAGTAAGGTTGCCACGCAGTTCAGCTGAGAGAGACCGCAGATCTGCGGAAAAATATCTACCAACAGGAAAGGAAGAAGATTATGAAAAGAGTTATTGCCCTGACGCTTACCTTGGCGCTGCTGCTGTGCGGCTGCGGTGCCAGG
>ENA-OROD01001160-OROD01001160.1-human-gut-metagenome-genome-assembly--contig:-NODE-1160-length-22152-cov-3.721772_pt1 | contig 22152 bp, 18 predicted proteins | sample MGYA00242123_ERZ509038 | MGnify/ENA primary metagenome ERZ509038 (study PRJEB26280, sample SAMEA2338719) | human gut metagenome | biome: human gut; feature: human-associated habitat; material: faeces... | reverse complement strand
GATTCTTCCTTCGCAGGGTGAAAATAAGAATTTTCACCCTGATAGAGCTCCTCATGAGGAAAAGTTGTAAAAAGGCTGTTTCATTCCGGCGGTGTCAATTCTCCCCCTGCCTTATTTTTCCTTTCTTTGTTCAATTGTTCGATTGTTCAATTGCTGAATTGTTCCAATGTTTTTCTACTTCTTCCTTCCCTGTTCTCTGTTCGAGATTCTTCCTTCGCAGGGTGAAAATAAGAATTTTCACCCTGATAGAGCTCCTCATCGTGATTGCAATCATCGCCATCCTTGCGGCAATGCTCCTGCCCGCTCTCAATATGGCGAGAGAAAAAGCCCGCGGAATATCCTGCCTGAACAATCTCAAACAAATCGGCACTTTTGCCAATTTATACGCCAACGACTATAACAGTTACATGCCTGCGGGCAACGCCGATAACACATTGAAGTCACAATGTTGGTTTAGAGTATATGCGCAATATGTAAAGAACAAGGATGTGAGCCTGGATGTTGATTCCTTGAGCAAAGTCGGTTCGAACACCAAAATGTTCTGCCCATCGGTGGAAGCAACAAACACAAACGCATCTCCATGGACTTATGGAGTCAATATCGAAGAAACTTCTTCTTCGACGGCGAGTGCCAATAGCCGAATTCCTTACCGCTACTGGACAGTTAGTGCTCCGGTGGAATCTCAGAAGTTGGATTTTCTGCCGAACCAAATTGCGTTGATTGCAGATGCCGACAGCTATTACGCGCTTAATCCGAAGTGGCGTGCCGTCGGGGTGGATATGTCCGGCGACGGTATCAAAGACTCAAATGGTGACAAGAAATACAATTATTGGGGAGCAATGCGCCATAAAAAAGGTCTGAATGTTTTTTTTGTCAATGGCTCGGCGGCGTGGAAAACTTTTGCTGAATGGCAAATGAATATGCAAGCTACACAAATAACAGGTTGGATCTACGATTCGAGATATAATCGTTAACCATGGGGGAAAGCATGAAAATATTAAGTTTCATTGTAATGTTTCTGGGCATCGTCGCAGTCAGTGCGACGGATCTGATCGTCGACAAGGGAAAACCGACTGAGCTTGCCGTCTATCAACGCCAGGGGTGGCGCAGCGAAAATAATCTCTTGTGTGGCGGAGGTGAGGGTAACAACCTGCGTGCCTTGTATTCGTATCAACCTGATGGTCTGACCGTCGATTTGGATTTTTCCATCGCCGAACTGAATGCCACGGCGGCCGGAATCGGTCTTGGTGACATGCTGTTCGGTTTTGACGGCGGCAAAGCCGCAAATCTCTTTACGGAAGACGCCAAAGGGATTACCGCCGTTATCGGTTCTACTCGCGACCATATCAAACCAGGGGAACGCTTTCTGGCGCAGATCCGTTGCAAGCAGGGAAAAGCGGAATTTTTCCTCAATGGCAAACCGGTCGGTTCGATAGCTTGCGGTATCCAGCCTGTTTCTGTTTATCTGCGTCCGTGGCGGAACCGGGTTGCGGTTCATTCGTTTGCCGTCAATGGCCAACGGGTCGGTGTGGCGGATACGCATGTCTCGGCGGTCGGAAAAATTTTAGACTGCCGCAATGATGCGACGTTTGAATTATCGCCGCCGGTGATTTTCACCGGAAATTGCGAAGCTACACTCTCATCATTGGAAAATTCCGGTGTCAGTGAATCATTTACCACAGAAGTTTCCGCTGACGGCGTAATCCGAATTCCCCGCAGCATCATGGAGCGTATCTATCAGAAGAACGTCGGAAAATATGTGACCACCGCGCTGCGTCTTGTGTTGCGGAGCGGGAAAAAAGTTTACTCCTGTAACATAGTGCTGAGTGACAGCCGCCGCCCGCGTGACTTCGCTCTTGGCGAAGTTCGTCATACTTCGGCGGGAAATCGTTTCTTTGTCAATGGCAAATCGCTGGGCATGCAGACCGGACTTTTGACCGTATGTAACGGAACGGTCAATGCTAAAGGAGCCGAACGCTTCGGCAAGATTGGCATTCACGGAAAGTTGATGTTACTCCGTCCTCGTCTTTGCTTCAAGAACGGAAAATTTGATGCGAAGGCGTTTGCCGCCAAGGTAGAATCTTATGCGGCACAAATGATTTCCTCCGACCCGGATTCGCTGCTGATGCTCCAGTTTGAGCTGTTTATGCCGACGGAATGGGGGGAAAAACACCCGGATGAATTGATCGTGCTTGATAATGGTGTTGATTATTTGGCTAACGCCCCCTCACACAAACGCCAGCCGTCCTACGCGTCGGAGTTGTGGCGGAAAGAAGCTGCGGAAATGGTCTCCTCCGCCCTTGCCGAATTGAGGAAATCGCCGATCGCAGATCGTATTTTTTACTTCAAACTGCTTTATGCAAATTGTGGAGAATGGAACCATTGGGGATATCAGGAAAAGGCTTTTGTCGATTGTTCGCGCCCAATGAACATTGCATTCGGAGCGTGGCTGAAGAAGAAATATAAAACTGAAGAAGCGCTTCGCCGCGCATGGCAAAAAACGAGCGTTTCATTTCTGTCACCCGATCTTGTTCCCGGACGGAAAGAACGTTTGGCGGGCGGACCGATTTTCCGGGGTGCAAGCGGTCCGGCAAGGCAGAGTGCAGATTACTACAATTTCTTTCAGGAATATGCGGCAGGTACGATTGAGCACTTTGCTCATTTTGCCAAGAAAGCGTCCAGCAGACGTCTGCTGGTTGGTGCTTATTACGGATATTATTTTGGACATTACGGCAGCAATTATCACTTTCAGGACTCCGGTCATTACGGAATTCGTTATTTGCTACGTTCGCCCGATATCGACTTTTTCGGTGGACCGGACGTCTATTCCGAACGTCGTAGTGTCTCACCGCTCAATGGTTTGACTGCATCGGTCGAACTGGCTGGAAAAGTGTGGGAAGCGGAAAACGATTATCGGACTCATCACGCGCTTGGACCGCGTCACCGGGAACTGGGAGCAACTGATAATCTCGAGCAGACTTTGGAGCTGTTGAAACGTAATTTTATCATTACGCTGGGAAACCGTACCTGTTATTATTTCTTTGATTTCGCCAAAGATTGGTACAAAGACGAAGAATCCATGAATCTCATCGCGGATTTGCAAAAGATTGATCAGGTTATGGAAAAGATGCCTTACGCGAAAGCGAACCGGATTGCGGTTTTGTTCAGCGAATCTGTTGTAGCGCAATACACCAGTCGCTTTGACAACGGCATTTATAATGCCGGGCGTATGGCCGGACGGGAACTGCCGTTTCTTGGCATTCCGTATGACCGTTATCTACTGGAGGATATTTCCAGAATTGATTTTTCGGTATATCAAGCGGTGATTTTTTTCAATACGTTCCAAGTCACAGAAGAGCAAGCCAGGGAAATTCAAAAGAAAGTTGCCGGTAACAACCGCACTTTGATTTGGCTCTATGCTCCGGGATGCATTGCTCCTGATGGAAGTTTGCAACCGGAGAAATCTGTTAATTTGACCGGCATCGGACTTCGACTGGAAGAAAACGGAGACTATGGCAAGCTCATCTTCCGAAATAAAACCCGTCCTTACAAGAAAGGCTATCCGACGCGAACCGTGATTGACGATGCGGCCGCTTCGATTCTAGCCTATCATGCGGATGGAGCGCCGGCGGCGGCTGAAAAAATTTTTCCGGATTATCGTTCCGTCGTGATCTGTAGTCCGGCTCCGTCTGTGGTATTCCTGCGCCAAGTGTTGCAGGGCGGACGTGTATTCTCCTATACCAGCGGCGTGGGAAGTTTGGATCAGACCGCATTCGCATGGCCGTTGCTGGGGGCTTATCGGGCAGGAAAACCCATCATGAAAAAAATCTGGTTCGGCAAAAACGTCGAAGTTGTCGCAGAGCCCCTGACAGGAAAAATTCTTGCCGAAAACGTCAACATGATCAATTTGAATTATGAAAAAACTTATCAAACCAAATTGCTTTACGCCGGAAGTCGGGCCGATTATGAAAAATGCATTGCCCTGGCTATGAACAAGAGGAAAAAATGAATGTAGCTTGAAAAAGGAAAGTTGCACGTCATTCCCTATGAGATTTGGAATGGTCGAATGGCGTGCAGACGAAATCAGGCAATTTACTTTGTTTTTTTAACCCCCCCATTACGCTGTTCGTTTACACTGCAGAAATCTGCGGACGTTATTGGGGGATCAGAGAGGAAACTGGTCCAAAGATTACGTTGCAGTGTCATCGGGAAACGGATGTTGCAAAAATGCCGCTCATGCAATAACAACAAAAAATGCAACTGCTATTTAGAAAGGAAATCATTATGTATTTGGATTTTCATGCTCATTTCGACAGTATTGACCCCGTGCTGATACGGACGTTCATCCAAAACAGCGAACAAAATCAAACCGTCACAGTCTTCAGCGGCGGTAACATGGGGGGAAACTGTTATGCTCCGAACGAAGAAGTACTTCGTCTGTGCCGTAAATACGCCCCCTGGTTTATGCCGGCGGCAAAAATCGACCTTTGGGACAACGCGGTGGATCTTGGAGAGATCCGTCGTCTCAAAGATAAGGGCGTGATAGCGCTCAAGTGTATCTATCCGTGGTATGAATATGATCATGACCTTTACATGCCGTTCTATGAAGAAGCAGAAAAATTGAACCTCCCGATCCTGTTTCACACAGGAGATTACCGTCCTCATGAAACTGATCGGCAATTTCGCCGCCCTTTTCTGCGTAATATGCTTCCACTCACACTGGACCGCATTGCCCGTTCATTTCCGGAACTTCCGATTGTCATGGCACATCTCGGCACCACCTATTACCGGACAGAAGCGGCAGAATTAATCAAAACCCATGCCAATTTGTATGCTGATCTTGGTGGATGCGGCAGCTGGCTCGCCTTGTCTGCGGAAGAGTTGCGCGATCTGCTCTGTCACCGTCTGTACAAACGTGATGCGTCTGGTAAGTATTTTGGGAAACTGGTTTTCGGCTCGGATTGTTATATTACCCGTCCTGACGTCCAGACCCGTGCGTTGCAATGCTATCGGCACCTGTTGCTTATGAACGATATATCCGAAGAGATAATAGCCCAGGTCATGGGTGAAACCGTAAAGAAATGGATCCATTTATCATGAAAATCACCTGCGATGCCCATCCTGAATACACCATATTGCGTGATGAAGCGCTCGCGCTGGCAGTGAGAAACCTTGAATACCCGACACTCCCGGTTGGAAAAAACAAATGGGTTGCATGCCGAATATCGGCAAAGTTTGGCAATGAGACTCTTGCTTCATAGCGCTCTATGTGCTGTACGCTGACGGGCTGTTCGAACCGATGAACAATCGGAATCATCGCGTTCCATGACGACGGCACCCCGGCGGGGGCGGAGCGGCAGTTCCGTGATCATAAATCCATCGTGATCTGCCATCCGCTTCCGAATGCGGTTTTCCTGCGAGGGCTTCTCGGACGTGAAAAAGTCCATTGCTGGGCCAGCGGCAAGTCGGGACTTGATCAGGTCAATTTCGCGGGACCGCTGATTTCCGTCTATTCCAGAACAGGCGGAGACAAAACCATCTGGCTGCCGGAGTCCGTCGAAGTTGTCGCAGACCTTTTTACCGGCGAAATACTCGGCAGAAACAGAAAAACAATAAATTTCAAGATGCCGTCAAAACCGGAGACACGGATTCTCTATGCGGGTTCCGCCGCAGAATATGAATTATTCCGTCCTTGAACAGGAAAGTGCCGGGAATTGAATTTCCGGCACTTAAAAAATGAATTTATTTTCGGAAAAGAATTTGATTTCCGGGAAAAACGTGCCATATTATCCGCGTCTTACGGGCCAGCTTAGCTCAGTGGTAGAGCAACGGTTTTGTAAACCGTCGGTCGGAGGTTCGAATCCATCAGCTGGCTCCATTTTTGTGTACGGATTCTGTCTTTCTGATGCATCCCGCATTCTTTTTCTTTTTTCGCACTTGCAGGATTTTCATTTACGGTGTATTGATATCAGGGAAACATCTATGTATTTCAGGAGGAATCATGACAGAAAAAAGAAAATACTTTCCGAGGACTCTTTCGGCGCTCTGTGCCGGTGCGCTGGTGGCATGTCTGATCGGCGGCGTCATTTTCGCAGGATCGATAAGGTCACGGAACAATGCCGGAAAAGGAGTCAAAGTCCTGAAACTCGGGCATGGTCTGCCGACGGAACATCCGGTTCATGAAGCCATGCTTTATATGAAAGAACGCCTGAAACATCATTCGAACGGAACCATGGATCTTGCCATTTATCCCTCCGGCATGATCGGGTCCGAAGCGGAGTGTCTCAAGCAGACGCAGAACGGGCACATCGACCTCAGCAAAACCTCCTCCGCAGTATTGGAATCCAGTGTCCCGGAGCTGACTGCACTCGGGCTGCCTTACGTTTTCCGCGACGGCGAACACTTCTGGAAAGTTCTGGACGGTCCTATCGGAAAAGAACTGGGCGAACTGACCAAAGGCATGCGCGCAATCTGTTATTATGACTCCGGACAGCGCAGTTTCTACACCACGAAAAAACCGGTCCGCACCCCGGATGATCTCAAGGGGATGAAAATACGCACTCAGCAGAGCCGTCTGGCAATGGATATCGTCAGCGCACTGGGCGGAGCGCCGACTCCGATCCCGTGGGGTGAACTCTACACGGCGCTTTCCCAGGGCACCGTGGACGGAGCGGAAAACAATCTGCCGAGTTTCGATACCGGGCGGCACATGGAAGTGTGCAGGTATTTTACACTGAACGAGCACACACGTGTTCCGGATATGCTGATGATCAGCCGGCAGACCTGGGACTCCCTGACTCCGCAACAGAAAAAGTGGGTTGAACTTGCCGCTTATGAGTCCAGTCTGAAACAGCGCGAACTTTGGAAAGAAGCCGACAAAACCGCAATCGCACGCGCAAAAGACCACGGGGTGAGATTTATCGAAGTTGACAGGAAAGCATTTGCCGATAAGCTCAAGCCTCTGCGGGAGAACCAGCCGGAGGCAGTTTTGAAGTATGTGAAAAGAATCGAACAGGTGAAGTGATGAAAGGTAAATTCTATCAGTATTCCATGAAATTTCTGGATGGAGCGCTGGCGGTCATGGTCGGTATGCTGGTGCTGGATGTCCTGCTCGGAGTTGCGTCCCGTTACTTGTGGGGAGCGCAGGTCAAATGGACGGAGGAGCTTGCCACTCTCCTTCTGGTTTATGTCAGCATCTTCGGAATCGCCGCCGCATTTGACCGTTGCGCGCATCTCGGAATTGATGCTTTGACCTCGCATTTCGACTCAAAGACGAGAAAACAGCTTGCACTGTTCGCTCATGTCGTGACTCTGCTGTTTGTCCTGATCGTATTCGAGATCGGCGGCTGGATGCTTGTCAGGCAGGCAACGGTAAATCTGAATATCCTGCCGGCGCTTCAGGTGTCCGATGTCGTCATGTTCCTGCCGCTGCCGATCGGGGGGCTGTTTGTCCTGCTTGCCGAGATACGCAACCTGACGGAGGACTGCCGCCGGGATTTCAACAGTGAAACGGAGGAAAATTAAAATGGCCGAGGTCGCAATTGTCCTTCTGGTGGTTTTTGCAGTTCTGCTTCTGATCAACGTCCCTGTTGCCGTGGCGATCGGCGTTGCGTCACTGGTTGCGGTATTCGCAAACGGGGGAGCGGTCCAGCCGGAAATGATCGTGGCGGACCGCATGATCAACGGCGTTGCGTCATTCTCTCTGCTGGCAATTCCATTTTTCGTGCTCTCCGGAATCCTGATGGGACGCGGAGGCATGGCGCGGCGGCTCATCGACTTCGCCGGAACTCTTGTGGGATGTTTTCCCGGCGGGCTCGCTTACGTAAATGTGCTGACCTGTATGCTGTTCGGTTCCATTTCCGGTTCGGCGACTGCGGCTGTGTCAAGTGTCGGCGGATTCATGATTCCTGAAATGAACCGCATGGGGTACAACCGGGAGTTCAATGTTGCCGTTACCACAACAGCCGCAACGACGGGACTTGTCATCCCGCCTTCCAACATCATGATCGTCTACGCGGTCGCCTGCGGTTCGGTCTCAATTGCCGCGATGTTCATTGCAGGCGTCCTGCCGGGTATCCTGATGGGGCTCTGCATCATTCTCGTCTGTATTTATTATGCTCTGAAAAACGGCTACAAAGGCGGACGGAGATCAACGTTCCGTGAAATTCTGGTCGCTTTCAAACGGGCGTTCCTGAGCCTTTTCCTGATGTTCGTCATCATCGGCGGAATTCTGGGCGGAGTCTTTACCGCGACGGAAGCGGCGGCGGTCGCCGTCGCCTATGCCTTCGTGCTTTCCGTGCTGATCTACCGCGAAGTCAGATGGAAGGATATTCCCGGAATCCTCGTCCAGACCGGCGTAACGACAGCGGTCGTCATGTTCCTGATCTGCGTCAGTTCCGCAATGAGCTGGATCATGACCATTGCCAATATTCCGCAGACAATCAGCTCGGCACTGGTTACGCTGTCCGGCAATCCCGTTGTCATCCTGCTGATCATCAACATCCTGCTCCTGCTGGTCGGGACGTTCATGGACATGACTCCCGCCGTGCTGATTTTCACACCGATTTTCCTGCCGGTCGTGCGCGAAATGGGAATGAGCGATATCCAGTTCGGAATCATGATGATCGTAAACCTCTGCATCGGACTCTGCACGCCGCCGGTCGGATCATGTCTCTTCATCGGCTGCGGCATCGGAAAGACCTCAATCGCCAAAGTCACGATGCCGATGCTTCCCTTTTTCATCGCTCTGATCGTCGCTCTGCTCCTGACAACCTTCCTCCCTTTCCTGACCATGTGGCTCCCCGGGGTCGCAGGACTGCTGAAGTAAGATTGCGAGATTGCGAAGTTGCGAGATTGCGAAGTTGCGAGATTGCGAAGTTGCGAAGTGGCGAAGTTGCGAAGTGGCGAAGTGGGAAGACTGATCACTAAAAAAGATAGCGAGATGGTGAGAATATATTTGAAAATGAGGAAATTAAATGAATAGCCCAATTGTTGAAAAGAGTTATGCCTTTGCACTCAGGATTATAAAAATGTATCAGCATCTCTCCGAAGAAAAACGGGAATTCATTTTAAGTAAACAGGTCTTGCGTGCCGGAACAAGTATTGGTGCAAATGTCAGAGAAGCAACTGGAGCGCAATCAGAAAATGATTTTCTTTCCAAGTATGTAATTGCTTATAAAGAAGCAAAAGAAACGGAATATTGGCTGCTGCTTTTACGTGACTCCGGTTTTCTTTCTCCCAAATCTTCTGAGTCAATTCTAAAAGACTGTACGGAATTAATCAAAATGCTGGATCTGCGATTGCAACTTTAAAGCACAAATCCCCGAGATAATCAGTGGTCAGTGATTAGTGATTAGTGATTAGTGATCAGTAATCAGTGGTCAGTGGTCAGCCTTACAACCTTACTATCTCGCAATCTCGCAATCTCGCAATCTGAATCAAGTCTTGCAATCAGTCGATGAAAAGATCGCGGCTGGCGAATTTGGGATCGCAGGTCAGATTGATTCCAAGTTTGCGGAGACCGGCTTCATCGCCGGGGGTCGGCAGATGGGAAATATGCATCTCACAGCCGGCAAGCTTGCGGAGCTGGCTCATCGCCTGTTTTGCCGTCGGATTGGTCGTTGTGCTGACACTCAACGCGATCAGAGTTTCGTCAAGGTCCAGGCTGACACGGCGGCTTTTCAGGATATTCCGTTTCAGCATCGCGACAGAGTTGATGACATCCGGCGCAATCAGCATCTCGGAATCCGGAATTTTCGCCAGCTTCTTGACTGCGTTCAGGATACAGCTTGAGGACGCATGCATCAGGGGTGAATTCTTGCCGGTCATGACCGTTCCGTCCGGCAGAAGCAGAGCCGCGCCGCAATAAAAGCCGTCGTTGCCTTTGCCTTTTGTCGTGGCTGCGGCAAGCGCCGCCTCGCGGGCGGGAGTCACGACACAGCGATCCTCGTCATGGAGCCCGAGATTGTCCATCAGGACTTTCACGCGATCTACGGTTTTCCGGTCCGCTGCGCCGATAGCGTATTCGCACTGATAACGGAAATAACGGCGGATGATCTCCTGCTTTGCCGCTTCGCAGACAACCGCATCGTCCGTAATGGCGAATCCGACGCGGTTCACTCCCATATCGGTAGGCGACTTATACGCCTGGTCTTTGCCCATGATCCGTTCGCAGATGCGGCGTACCACCGGAAAAATTTCAATGTCGCGGTTGTAATTGATCGTGGTCACTCCATAGTGTTCCAGATGGAACGGATCGACCATATTGATATCGCCGATATCCGCAGTCGCGGCTTCGTAAGCGATATTGACCGGATGATTCAGGGGAAGGCTCCATACGGGGAATGTTTCGAATTTCGCGTAGCCTGCGGCAATGCCGCGCCTGTGTTCGTGATAAACCTGTGAAAGACAGGTCGCCATCTTGCCGCTGCTGGGACCGGGGCCCGTAACGATCACGATCGGCTTGTCGCTTTCGATGTACTCATTGGCTCCGTATCCGGCATCGCTGACGATCAGATCGACATCCGCCGGATACCCTTTGATTGCGCGGTGTTTATATACGCGTATGCCGCGACGCTCCAGCTTGTTGATGAAACTGTTGACTGCCGGATGATCGTCATAGCGCGTTACGACGACTGCTTTTACGGAAATATCCCATTCCCGGAGATTGTCGATGATGCGGAGCGTGTCGGCATCGTATGCGATGCCGAAATCGGCACGGATTTTCTTGCGTTCGATATCACCGGAATAGATGCAGATCACCACATCGATCTTGTCCTTCAGACGCTGAAGAAGCTGGAGTTTGACATTCGGGTCAAAACCGGGAAGAATCCTTGCCGCATGGAAATCGTAAGCAAGTTTGCCTCCGAATTCGAGGTAAAGTTTATTGTCGAAGCGGCTCGCCCGCTTGAGAATCTCCTCAGACTGCTGCTGAAGATACAACGCATTGTCAAAACCGATTTTACCCATATTCTCCCGCCGGATTCTTGAATTTTACAAACCCGAAAATATAATCTGTTTTTCCGGTTTCTTCAAGAGGCGGAAAAGTTTTTATCATCAAGATACGCACTGTTTCCACCTACACCGGATGGCATCTCCGGACCGGTCATCACTTTTTCAGATATACGATCTGTCCCGCAGGCACTCTGACATTGCAATCCTGAAATCCGGCAACACTTACCGTCGCTGCAATTTCTTCTTTTGTCGGATTATACAGCGCGACTCCCCTGTCGTTGACGGTCAGGGCAATGGAGCTGCTGGTGGATTTCCATAAGGATACCCCATTCAGCAGAATCAGCTTTGCGCCGTCCGAACTGATGCCGGATTTCGTAACGATGCAAACCGCGCCGTTTGCCTTTCCACGCATTTCCTTTACCTGAATTTTTCCAATGGGAGAAGAAAACTCTCCGCTGCGTTGTTCTCCATCGTTTACGATGACAATTCCCTGTTTCCAGCAGGATACCCGCCATTTCAGATATTCATGATACGAAAGCATTTCGGCGGCGGCAAAATTTCCACACAATAACTGCCGTTCCACCTGATGAAGCCAAAAAGGTTCCATCGTCTTCCAGAGGTTCTGCGGATATTGCTGAACAGCCCCATACAGGGGCGTAACGGCAAATCCCGCCGGAGCGTTCAGCTGCCCCATGCCATCGTAAAGCATCATGAAAAATCCGGTATCGCCATAAGTAAGCTGCCATAGCGGAAGGGGACGGCGTCCATCCTGAAACATCCAGCTGGTCGCTCCTCCGGAATTGGCGTCAAGGTATGGGATTGAGCCCTCCCAGTTTGCCTCCGTCTGGAAAAATGTTCGGGGCATGGCATTGCGATACGCCTTCCACAATTCAATTTTTGACTTTGTCCAGTTGCTCCGTCCTATTTCATCCTCTCTGTACCCGGCGCGCGGATTGTCATCATGTGCAATCACATGCCCCAGAACATCATAATAAATGCCGGGTATGCCTGCCTGCACGATCTTTCCGTATTCATCAAGCCATTTATCCGCCGCCAAGGGAAGCGATGCCACGAAATTGGAATGAGAATCACCGTATTTGAATTCATAATATTTTCCGCGCCAGACAGCCATAAGTTTTTTATCAAAGCAGGATGCCGCCGAGTTCCATTCCGCGGAATTGGTATGAAGACTGACGAAATGATTGCGTTGCCTGACTTTGCGCGCAAAATCCCGGAAATCACCTCCCATTTCCTCTGCTACCGGGAAGAATTGCGGATATCTGCTGTCGAAGGGGCCATACCAGCCCGTATACCAGAAAAGCGGATCAATGCCTATTCTTTTCCGAAACTCCGACATGCACTCAAGCGCCTGCGGATAAGTCGTGTCGCATTTTCTACCTCCGACTTCTTTCACCGGCGGCATGCCGCGGAGCCAGCTCCAGCCCTGTTTCAGATTGACGATGAAGGGACGTTCCTTCCGTTTTTCCTCGAATGTCTTATACCATTCCTGCTTTACAGCCCAGTCCCGATAGGTTTTGCTCATTGTATTCCAATCGGCATGATCCCAGAATTTTATGATGGTTTCATAATCGCTGCTGTAATGGCGCTGCGGTTTCAACCACAATTCATGTTTCCAGAAAAAATCCGCCAGGGCGCCGTCTCTTTTTATGTTCAGCCCTTTCAGATTGTACCCGGTGTCATTGCAGTAAAGCATCCAACTGCACCCCAGAGCATCCTGCAGTCCGAACCATTGCGAGTGCAGTTGTCCCGGCGACACTACATTGACAGCCTTCATTCCCCTTAAAGGAATGCCAACCCCTACCCAGGCGGGCAGAATGAATTCCGCATGATCCCTTTCCCGTTCTTCCCATCCGCAAGGCAAAGCCAGGGATACGATCTGTTTGCCGCTGCGGTTTGCAATGTGAAAACCGATTCCGATTTCATTGCCTGCATCCCTGAAAGCCAGTTTGAGTTCAAGATCGACAGGGCACCTCTTCACCCCTTTCCATTTCAGCACATGTGTATCACCCTCTGTGACGATTTCCGGAGAGCCGTAATCCAGGTTGGAAAGCGATTCCACCGGAGAATCAATGAATCTGATCTCAAAAAGTTTCCCGCTCTCCCATTTTTTCAGGTAAGCATTGCTTCCGTCGGCGGTAAACGCCAAAGCGTATGGCCTGTTTCCTTTCCATGCGATTCCAATGTTATCGTTGCCGAGCCACCGTGATCCATGAAACAGATTCCTCATACCGTTTTTGAGAGAATCTTTCAGTTTGAACCGGCATATGGAATTTTCCAGTTTCTTCAGAGATACCTTGTCAATGCCCGCATATCCCTCATGGGTGCGGATTCGCAATGTCAGATAACCGGATTTCACCTCTGCCGGCAGCTGCGGGCAGAACCATCTGATCTGTTTGAACATGGTTTTGCGTTTTTCCGGTGCAATATCTTTGCGGAAAGCCCATATCTGATCCTGCGGAATCACAATGTCGAAACTTTCAAGCAGTTCTCCCCGGGAACTGCGGTCCTTTGCCAGTCGCAGTTCCACAGTCAGGCGTGTGGTTCCCCAGCTTGCCGCATGAAAAGAAATCAGATATTCGCTTTTCTCCTGTAAGGGGAATCCGGTATTCTGCCATGCAGCCCTTCGAAAGTGCAGCATATTTTTTCCGTCCGGAATTTTCCCGTAAGTGTTGTTTGCAATAATGCTTGCCTCGCCTTCCGTATTCCAGGACTCAAGCCCGGTTTCAAATGACGTATTCCGGATCAGTTCCCCACCGAAACAGATGGAGAGGAAACATATCAGGAGCGTGACAGGGAAAAAGATTTTCATGTGCCGTTCCTTCTCTTTTACTTGTTGTTCGGCCAGTTGATTTTAAACATTGACGCTGGCCTCAAACCGATATTCTCTACATGCCCGTCAAAAAACAGGGCATTGGAAAACTTTCCATGGTGATATGAGGCCCAGTCTGCATCTTTTGCCGCCCCGGCATTTTCAAAACACCACCACACGCTTACTGGAGAACTGTACGGCGGAAAATAATCGCGCAGAATCAACTGTTTTGAAGGTTCTTTCAAATTCTCGGGAACCGGGGCTTTGCCGTAGGCACCGTAAATGCTATCGTAAGGAGGCATCCCGATGTTATAATTATAGCTCATATGGTCAACCTTGCTTCTGGGATCGGAGGCACACATGAGAGGACTGTTCTTGGCGGAAGGTTTCGGCAGATATTTCAGATGAACCAATGCCGTCGCCCAGGAACTGGCCACGCCTGCCGGGGAATAGGAATAGCTGACCGCGTATCGGGGAAGAGTCCACATTGATTTATTGTCTCCTGCATAAAAGACTTCAGCCAGTCCGATTTGCTTCATGGTATTGACACAACTGATTTTCCGTGCCGTTGCGCGTGCCTTCCCCAACGCGGGAAGCAGCATTGCGGCCAGAATCGCGATGATCGCTATAACGATTAATAATTCTATCAATGTAAAATATTGCATTTTGCTCCTCATTTTCTTTTTTCTTCTTCCTTCTTTCATCTCATTTTCTCCTTCTCTATGTATTTTATTGATTCGGCAAACTCTTTTTTCCATTTCCATCTATTGTGCTTTTCCGCAGAATCAGACGCGGCTGGCAGAGGTGGAACTGAATTTTATCCTCATGCCCGGCAATACGTTCTTCCAGGATGGAAAGCGCGGTGCGGATGTGGCTTTCCAGATTCGAGTCGATACAGGTAATCTGCGGCCGGAATACCTCCGCCATGGGATTGTCAAGAATCGCAATCACCTGAAGATCCTGCGGAACCCGGATTCCATGATCCACCAGGAATCCGATCACATGCATCGCAACTTCAACATCAGGAGTAATTATTCCCTGTACATGTCCCAGTCCTCCGGCCCGATGCAGTTTCTCAAGCATTTCCTGTATGGTCCCGCTGACAGTTTTCTGCGGAGTCATATCCATGTCCCAAAGCAGATTTGTATCACCTCCCGTTTCCAGGGTAATGCTTCGCCAGACAGCCGCACGCTCCATTTCCAATTCATTCGCGACACGGGCGCGCACAAGAGCAATCCGGCGCAGACCGCAGGAATGGAAGTGTTCCATGCAAAGGCGGATGGACTGCTGTTCGTCCGCGGTAATACATACAACCGGCAAACGGCTGATCCGATCTCCCAGCAGAAGAATGCGTTTATGCACAAGTTCCAACACAGGACCGAATGTCTCTTCAAGTGACTGAACGTTGAAGATCAGGAAATACGCATCCTCATTCAGAATCAGCTCTTTCACTTCCGAAAGCCGCCCCGCAACACGGACCACATTCACTTGCCAGCCGGCGGAGGAGAAAATCTGTTGCCCAAGCGTCACGATCTCCTCAATCGTAGGGTGCGCTATCGCCTGGACAATCAGGTATACAATACGTTTTCCGGGACAGTTGCAGCGCGGAATCAGGTTGACAAACGTTCCTTTTCCTCGAATTGCAGTCAGAAATCCTTCTTTCTCAAGAGCTTTGAAGACACGCGTCATCGTAACGTAGCTGGTTCCCAATTCCCGGGCAAGATCAAGACCGGAAGGCAGGCACGTCTCCGGAGCATAAACACCGTCACGAATCCGCTCACGCAAAAGCTTTTTCAACTCATCCTGTTTGTTCTTTTCTTTTTTCATATATACTTTATATATATTTGTTGTTTCTTTGATTAATTATAAGGTATATTTGAAGCTTTGTCAAGAGGCGGAGGCAGAAAAATAAGTTTTTTTTCGTGTTATTGTCTTGCCGCTGTGATTGCCCGAAGTATAAAAAAGCATATGCGGGACTGGAAAAAAACAATTCGCATGGTATGTTACCTTTCCGGACGATGTAAATTTAACTCAATCCGGAAAGAACGGTGAACATGGATTCCACTCCAGACAAAACCCACCTGATGGATGCGGAGGAAATATCCGCACTGATCGACAAAATCGCGCAGGAAATCTGTGACAAAAACAAGTATGCCAATCAGGATGATTTCGTATTCATCGGCATACACCGCGGCGGAGTCCCCCTTGCGGAACGCCTCGTGAAAAGCATTGAGAAAAAAGCCTGTTTCCTGCCGCCGCTCGGCACGCTCGACATTTCCATGTACCGTGACGACATCGGAATGCGCAAGACCTTGCCCTATATCTTTGAAACAAGGATTCCGTTCGACATCAACGGCAAGGTCATCATCCTTGTCGATGATGTTCTTCAGAGCGGGCGTTCCATCCGCGCGGCTCTGGACGCGATCACCGATTACGGACGTCCCGCCATCGTGCGTCTCGCGACTCTGCTTGACCGCGGATTGCGTGAATTTCCAATCAACGCCGACTATGTCGGAAAATTCGTGGATGTGCCGCCGGAGGAACGGATTAAAATCAACTGGCATGAATACTGCGGAGAAGAGGATTATGTATATACGGTGCGGAACAGGAAGGAGAGCTTTTCATGAACAATCCGTGGACAAAAAAAGATCTGCTGAGTCTCTATGACCTTTCGGCGGAGGAGATTACATTCATTCTGGATACGGCGGAGGAGTTCAAGAAAGTCTCCCAGCGCAAAATCAAAAAGGTTCCCGCTCTTCGCGGAAAAACCGTCGTCAACCTGTTCATCGAACCAAGCACGCGCACACGCATCTCCTTTGAGCTTGCGGAACAGCGTCTCAGCGCCGATATCATCAACATCAATGCGGAAGCCAGCAGTCTGCGCAAAGGCGAAACTCTCCTCGACACGGTAAAAAACATTGAAGCGCTTCAGGCGGATCTGGTTGTCCTGCGCCACTCTGCGGCGGGTGCACCGAACTTTCTTGCCCCGCGTGTCCGCTGCGGCATCGTCAACGCCGGTGACGGCGCGCACAGCCATCCGACGCAGGCACTGCTCGACCTTTTCACCATGCGCGAGAAGAAAGGCACGCTGAAAGGGCTGAACGTTTCGATTATCGGTGACATTCTCCACAGCCGCGTTGCAAGAAGCGATATGTGGGGACTTCTCAAGCTCGGCGCAAACGTGACTTTTGCCGGGCCGTCCACACTGGTTCCGCGTGAATTCGCAGCTGCCGGAGTCCGGGTCTGCGACAATCTGGAAGAAGCGCTGGAGGGTGCCGACGTCGTGAACCTTCTGCGCATCCAGCATGAACGCCAGCGCAGCGGATTCTTCCCGAGCACGGGCGAATATGCAAAAGTCTTCGGGCTCGATAAAGAGAGTCTCAAATATATCAAACCGGACGCCTTGATCATGCATCCGGGTCCGATCAACCGCGACGTCGAGCTGGCATCTGCGCTGGCGGACGGCCCGCAGTCGGTCATTCTTGAACAGGTAACCAATGGGCTTGCCGTCCGCATGGCGGTATTGTTCCTTGTAGCGGGGTGTCTGAAATGAGTAAAAGAATTTACAGAGGTGCGCGCGTGATCGATCCCGCGCGAAATATCGACAAAGTCATGGACATCGGTGTGGAGAATGGCGTGTTTGCCGATCCCGCAACATTGAAAGATGCGGAAGTCGTTGACCTGGCGGGATATGTTCTCGCTCCCGGTTTCATCGACCTGCATGTCCACCTGCGGCAGCCCGGCAAGACGGATGCGGAAACCATTCACACCGGAACGCTGGCGGCGGCGGCAGGCGGATTCACCTCCATTGTAGCCATGCCGAACACAAGTCCGTGTGCGGACAACCCCGGAACCATCCATTACATCAGGACTTATGCTCAGGCGGAAGGCGTCGTCAAGGTGCTTCCCTGCGGCGCGATCACCAAAGGTCTGGATGGACAGGAGATGGCGGGCATCGGCGGACTGAAAGCCGCCGGAGTCGTGGCGCTTTCCGATGACGGGAAATGTGTTCAGAATCATGAGCTTATGCGCCATGTGATCGAATACTCGCGCACTTTCAAACTGCCGATTCTTGATCACTGCGAAGATACGGTTCTTGCCAGCGGCGGCGTCATGCATGAAGGTCACTGGTCGGTGTTTCTGGGAATGAAAGGCATGGCGGCAGCGGCGGAGGAGCTCATCGTCGCCCGTGACGCGATTCTTGCCAGAACCGCAGGCTGGAAAGTGCATATCCAGCATGTCTCCACAAAAGGTTCGCTGTCGATCATCCGCACTGCGCAGAAAGAAGGCGTTCAGATTACGGCGGAAGCGACTCCGCACCATATCTCCCTCACGGATGTCGAAATCAAAAAGTTCGATACCAATTACAAAATGAATCCGCCCCTGCGTTCCGAGGAGGATCGTCTGGCGGTAATCGAGGGCTTGCGCGACGGCACGATCACGGTCATAGCCACAGACCATGCGCCGCATACCAATACGGCGAAGACGGTTGAATTCGACTATGCCCCGTTCGGTATCATCGGACTTGAAACGGCAGTTCAGATCTGCCTTACGGAGCTTTATCACAAACAGTATCTTGATCTTCCCGCCCTGATATCCAAATTCACCAAAGGTCCCGCGGATGTTCTCGGGATGCCGATCGGCACATTGGAAAACGGGCGTCCCGCGGATATTACGATTCTTGATCCGGAGAAAGAGGGTGTCGTGGATGCGGACAAATTTTATTCCAAATCCCGCAATACGCCGTTCAACGGTTACCGCTACAAAGGGCTTGCGGTCGGCACGATCGTGGACGGCAAATGCGTCTTCAGCCTGCTGGACAGTCTGAAGAAAGAGTGAGACGCACTTTGCAGCGGAAAGATCAGCCCCGGCAGAACAGGGTGTTGGAACGGATTGCGGCATCTTCCCCGCAGAGGAAGGAAAGCGAGGGAATGCCGTGTCCGAAATTGAGCCCGGAATAGACCGGGACATCCGTTTCCGCGGCAAAACGTTCAAAAATGCGCCGGTGTTCTTCCGGTGTGCCGCAGTCCGTATAGTCTCCGAAGAGAACTGCCGATGCGCAGGAGAACGTTTCTGCCAGCAGGAGCTGAACCAGTGCCCGGTCGAGCTTGCGCGGCGGCTCCCCGATGTCTTCCAGAATCACAATCTTATTCCGGAAGGACGGCAGATACCCGGTTCCCGTCAATGCAGTCAGCATGGTCAGGTTCGCACAGATGATTTTGCCTTTGGCATCTCCGGCATTGCCGACGGGGGAAAGGTCTGCGACTTCCCGGAAAGATGCGGTTTCAGGGTGAAATGCCAAACCTATCGCCCGTTCCATGGAGTCTGCGGTCCGCTTGTCGGCAAGCGCAGCTGAAAGACGCGCCGCCATCTGCGAGGCAATCGGAATACCGGCTTTTTTCCTGAGCATCGCCAGATGAATCGCCGTAATGTCGCTGAAACCGACAACCGGAAGATTGCGTCGTCTCAACGTCTCCCAGTCGATCAGGGGCAGGATCTGCATGGAGCCGTAGCCGCCGCGTGCGCAGAGAATCAGGTCGATGGACGGATCATGGAGAAAAGCGTTGAAATCTTCCGCCCGGTTCTCTTTGGATGAGGCAAAGTAGGATTCCCCGGATTCGGCAAAGATGTGCCTGCCGGGAACCGTCTCGATTCCAAAGGAATGAAGCAGTGCGAGCGAATCGTCCAGCCGCTTCCGGTCAGGAATACCGGCGGGCGCGGGAACGGCAATTTTGCGGACGGAGGATGGAAAAGGATTCTTCACCATTTTCCGCCTGCGTCTTTGATCTTCTTGAGTATTTTACTGATGTCGACAGGTTCGGGGCTGTAATTCGTGACAGCCTCTTTCCAGCAGCGAACCGCGTTTTTCCTGTCTCCGAGAGCATAATAAATATCGCCCGCATGATCGTAAACGGTTGCACTGAATGCCTTTTCCGGTTCGGATGACATTGCTTTTTCAATCCACTCCAGCGCTTCCTTATATTGTTTTCTGCGATAAAGAAGCCACGCCATGGAGTCCTGGTAATCCCGGTTTTCCGGCTTGAGTTTCAACGCGCGGCGGATCAGTTTTTCCGCCTCCTCCAGATTCGTATTGCGCTCCGCAAAGGTGTAGCCGAGGTAATTCAGTGCGTCGGGAGAGTCCGGATTCTTTTTCAGGCAGTCGCGCGCAATCTGTTCCGCAAGCCGGTATTTTTTCGCCTTTTCCGCATTTTCGGCATAAAGAAACGGCATGTAATCCGGGGCGGAGCCGCCGGTATCCTGCGGAGACTCGAAGAACGCCTTGAAAAATTTCAGGGATTCCTCCGGTTTGCCGAGGAAATGACAGCAGAGTGCCGCCAGATAACGCGCGGTGGGTATCGGGAGTTCACGGACGGCATTCAGAGCCTCCTGATATTTCCCCTCGCTGTAAAGAAGCTGACCGATCCGCAGTTTGAGATTGTTGTCCGCAGGAGCCATCAGCAGGGCGAGTTCATACAGGCTGACCGCCTCTCCGGTCATTCCTGCAGCGGCAAGAGCGTTTCCATACGCAAGATAAAACCAGAGCGGCTGGTTCTGCGTCATCCGGAAAATCTGTTTCCAGACACGTGCCGCCAATGCCGGTTCTTTCTGACGCATATAGTGTTCCGCCAGAGAAAGCATGGAGGAGGCGTCTGCCGGATTGTTCAGGAGATTGCCGAGAATCACGGAGTCCGTCCCGGAATGTTTCTCCAATGCAAGGAGACTCAATGCGGCATTGTTCTTTCTGAGATCGACGTTTTTCCCTTTCTCCTGGATCGCGGCGAGTTCTTTCAGATATTCTTCCGCAGTTCTGTCGAACTTCTCGCGCATCTTCTCTTTTTCAGAGGGGAAGATCCACAGGAGACGGCTGTCCGAAGCCGTCTTGCGCATCGCCGCATAGTTGATGAGGCTCAGTTGTTTGAGAAAGAGATTGTCCTTGAAATCTTTCCATGAAGCAATCCTCTGAATCAGTTTTTCGGAACTCTCATAATCCTTTTCCATGGCAAGCAGAATCGCAAGTTTCAGGAGAATGTATTCCGCGTAATTCGGCTTCCGGTGAAGCAGTTCATCCCTGTTTTCCGCCGCCATCAGATAATCCGCCGCTTTCCGGAGGAGAGCAATGGCATCCTGATTGCGTTTCTGCATCTGAAGCAGATCGGCGGCAATCGCCGTCAGCATGAAACGGGAGGGATGTTTCTGCGCAAGAGCGGAAAACTGTTCCGTCAGCAGTCCGGCTTTGTTGTTCAGCCGCAGCTCGGAGAGCAGATTTGCGGCAAGAAACGGCGAGTCCGGAGTCTTGTCGAGCACTTCAAAAAGCTTTTTGATCTGGGCATCCGTGAAACTGCGTGTCCGGCTCAATTCATTGAGAACGGCATAAAAAGCGGTATTGTTCTCAATGGAGCGTTCCTCCTGTTCCGGAAGAGTAACATCCCAGACGGCATCCGGTTCCTCCTGCTGCGTATCGGAAACGATATCCGATGCGGAAACGGTACACAGAAAAAATCCGCAGACCGTAACGGAAAGCAGTATCAACGATTTTTCCGGCAGATGTACAAACATTACGGTATTCCTTCCACAACAGAAAGCATTCCATCAAGACGGCTTTATGAGAAGGAATACCGCAGATACGCGTCAGAGGAGAGATTGAACTCTCCCGCAAATTCCATGCACAAAGAAGGACACGTATTACTTGTTCTTGTGACGCATAGCCTTACGCATTTTTTTGCGTTTATGCTGAGCTATTTTTGTGCGACGTTTTTTTCTGAGGTTTCCCATGAAAGACTCTTTTCCTAATAGATAGTTTCCTGTTAAAAAACAATGGGGTTAAATTTAATGCAGAATTTTAAAATCTCAAGCCCCAATTCAATAAAAACTCGTTTTTTTTAATTTTTCGATGATACGGATCGGCTGTTGAGAGTCAGGCACGCAGGAAGAATAGAAAAATCAAGCTCATCCCGGTAACGACAAACCTGTTTGCCTATGGCGGCGGTTCTTTTGCTTCGGGAGCCGTTCGGGATATGGCAATTACTGCGTGAAGCCTGCCGGAACTCTCGGATTTTTCCTGTTGGAACATTTCCGGTTTTGAAATAAAAATCGAATTTTCTTTCTTCCTGCCCCTTGACAAATCCGGATTTTTGCGTATAATATTTAACATGTAAAAGCAACATGTTAAAGGTGAGTGATGGCTAAAAGCGTATTCCAGCCGATTTATGAAGATCTCCTGAGCCGGATTCAGGACGGCAGACTGTTGCCCGGTATGCCGCTGCCGTCGGAAAATGCACTGGCGGTGCAATACGGGACGAGCCGTCCGACGATCAGACGGGCGATCGGGCTGCTTGTCGAGAAATCTCTGGTGATCCGCCAGCCGGGAA